>Snoopy_p1__coassemble_129_pt1 | contig 141440 bp, 108 predicted proteins | sample Snoopy_p1__metabat2_high_PE_024 | metagenome-assembled genome bin Snoopy_p1
ACATCGATGTTTTTTCCACTAATAATAAAGTTCATACTGGTCAACTCCTTTTGTTTATATTGTATAAAGAAAAGCCTTTTATCAAGGGTTCTTTGTACTATGTAAACATTATAGCACGGAAATTGCTTATTGTATAGAACGAATTACTTCAATTCGCGTAATTTTTCCATTGGTGATCTTGGCAATGCGAAGACCGAAGTCTGAGAAATAGGTACAGGCTCCCACTCCGATCTCCATCTCCTCTTCACGCATCTTTTTCAACAGGACATCCAGCAGTGTCTCATCGTCTTCATATGGGATATGGACATGGATGAGACGGTTGATATATTTGACTTTCTGGGAAGACCGGAAAATGATCTTTTCCGATTCATCAAATGTCATAAATAAGAATTTTCTTGTGGCAAATAAAATCGCAATGGCGATCACTCCGATCAGACTGTTGACTGGGGAACCGTGTTCAATGATGATCTGTCTGGCGATGGCAAAGAGTAGAACTTCGAATACAGTGATCGGGGTGTGGAGATATAACATACGTATCATCTCCACACCGATGATCAGATTGAAACAGGTTGTCAGCATATCATCGTAGTTTGGATATTGGTTCAGGTCTGACAAATGCTGGAAGGAAAGGATCAGCTGGACGGTCATGATGATGATCGTAACTGCAAGGATCAAGGCGATCACAACCTCCAAAAGAGAGGTGATCCATTTCAAAAAGGCGCTGGCATATTTTTTCATGTCATTCTCCTGATTATTTTAAATTACTGCGCTTTCTCATTCTGGAATCCAGAATCTTTTTGCGAATACGCAGAGTTTCCGGGGTAACTTCCAGCAGCTCGTCAGTGTCAATGAAGTCCAGAGCTTCTTCCAGACTTAACACGCGTGGCGGAGTCAGGCGAAGAGCCTCGTCTGCGCTGGAAGAACGGGTGTTAGTCAGGTGTTTGGTCTTGCAGACATTGAGTTCAATATCTTCTGCCTTTCCGTTTTGACCGATGACCATTCCGGCGTATACTTTCTCACCCGGTCCGATAAACAGGGTACCACGTTCCTGAGCGCTGTAAAGACCATAGGTGACAGATTCTCCGGTTTCAAATGCGATCAGAGAACCTTGTTTGCGGTACTGGATATCTCCTTTGTATGGAGCGTAACCGTTAAAGCTCGTATTTAAGATTCCGTTTCCTTTGGTATCTGTCATAAATTCTCCACGGTATCCGATGAGACCGCGGGCAGGGATCAGAAATTCCAGACGGGTATAGCCACCGTTGGAAGTTCCCATATTCTGGAGTTCTCCTTTTCGCTGACTCAATTTGTCGATCACGGTTCCGGTAAATTCTTCCGGCACGTCTACATAAGCCAGCTCCATCGGCTCCAGTTTTTTTCCGTTTTCGTCTGTGTGATATAGAACTTCTGCTTTGCTGACTGCAAATTCATAGCCTTCCCGGCGCATGTTTTCGATCAGGACGGAAAGGTGGAGTTCCCCGCGTCCGGATACTTTGAAGCTGTCGGCGTTTTCTGTCTCTTCCACACGCAGGCTGACGTCGGTATTCAATTCTCGCATCAGACGGTCGCGCAGGTGACGGGACGTGACGAATTTTCCTTCTCTTCCGGCAAACGGACTGTCATTGACGATGAACTGCATGGAAATCGTAGGTTCAGAAATCTTCTGGAATGGGATCGCCTGTGGATTTTCAGGGGCACAGAGCGTGTCTCCGATGGAAATATCAGAGATACCGGAGATTGCCACAATGGAACCGATGGTTGCTTCTTTGACTTCCACTTTGTTCAGACCGTCAAATTCATAGAGCTTGCTGATCTTGACTTTCTGCTGTTTGTCAGGATCGTGATGGTTTAAGAGAACCATATCCTGGTTTACGCGGATAGTTCCGTTGTCTACTTTTCCAACACCGATCCGTCCCACGTATTCATTGTAATCAATGGTGCTGATGAGCATCTGTGTTGGCGCTTCGGGATCTCCTTCCGGAGCAGGAATGTATTCCAGAATGGTCTCAAAGAGCGGCTGCATGTCTTTTTCTTCATCGGAAAGATCCAGTACGGCAATTCCGGATTTGGCAGAAGCATAGACAAACGGGCAGTCCAGCTGGTCGTCGGAAGCGTCCAGATCCATGAACAGCTCCAGGACTTCATCGATGACTTCATCTGGACGGGCTTCCGGGCGGTCGATTTTATTGATGCAGACAATGACCGGAAGGTCTAACTCCAGCGCTTTTCGCAGAACGAATTTGGTCTGCGGCATAGCGCCTTCAAAAGCATCTACTACAAGGATGACGCCGTCTACCATCTTCAGGACACGTTCTACTTCACCGCCGAAATCGGCATGTCCCGGGGTATCAATGATATTGATCTTGGTTCCCTTGTAATATACGGCAGTATTTTTAGACAGGATCGTGATTCCGCGTTCCCGTTCGATGTCGTTGGAATCCATGACACGTTCCGCAACATCCTGATTTTCACGGAACACACCGCTTTGTTTTAATAACTCGTCCACAAGCGTGGTTTTTCCATGGTCAACGTGGGCAATGATCGCAATATTTCTAACATCTTCGCGTTTTGTTTTCATAATTTTACACTCTTTCCTACTTATGTTTATGTGAGTCTTTTGGGTTACAACTTTTTCATTCTATCATAAATTAAAAAATTTACAAGTACCTGAATTTCCGCAGTACAAAAATTTTGTCAGCAGATTTTGTCGAACGGTTTTTCGGTTATTTGCGTCTAAACTGCGGTATGATGTCATAGACTTAAGTTGACTCAAAAATATAAAATACCACATACGAGGAAGGGAGTACTGAAAATTATGTCAGATAAGATTATTGAAAACAATCAGGTAACGATTATGGGAGTTGTGGCATCTGGATTTACATACAGCCACGAAGTGTTTGGAGAGGGATTCTATATGACAGAAGTGCTGGTAAAGCGTCTGAGTAATTCCAATGACAGGATCCCGCTTATGATCTCCGAGCGGCTGCTGGATGTAACCCAGGATTACACCGGGGAGGCAATCCGGGTGTCTGGGCAGTTCCGCTCTTATAATCGGCACGAAGAACAGAAAAACCGTCTGGTATTATCTGTGTTTGTAAGAGAAGTAGAATTTATTGAGGAAGAACTGGACGGAGCAAAGACCAATCATATTTTACTGGAAGGATATATCTGCAAGAAGCCTGTTTACCGGAAAACTCCACTTGGAAGAGAAATTGCAGATCTTTTGCTGGCGGTGAACCGTCCATATGGAAAATCGGATTATATTCCCTGTATCTGCTGGGGAAGGAATGCCAGGTATGCGTCCGGATTTGAAGTTGGTGAGCATGTGCAGATCCTGGGGCGGATCCAGAGCAGGGACTATGTAAAGAAGATTTCGGAAACGGAAACACAGACCAGAACAGCGTATGAGGTATCTGTCAGCAAGCTGGAGTGCCTGGAGTAGACCAAAAGGGAAATCGTTGACATCACTTCTGAATAATGATAAAATTTCATAAGAATTATGAGTAGAGAATCGAGAAAGTCAGGAGGATAAATATGTCAATTTTTACAGGAGCAGGTGTAGCTATTGTCACTCCGTTTCATGCGGATGGAAGCGTCAATTATGAGAAATTGGATGAACTGATCCAGTTCCACTGTGACAATGGAACAGACAGTATCATTATTTGCGGTACTACAGGGGAATCTTCAACTTTGACAGAAGAAGAACATATGGACTGCATTAAGTTTGCAATCACGCAGACGAAAAAGCGGATTCCTGTCATTGCCGGTACGGGATCTAATTGTACACGGACAGCTATCGAGATGTCCAGTGAGGCAGCGCAGATGGGAGCGGACGGAGTGCTTTTGGTTACTCCATATTATAACAAAGCAACACAGACAGGACTGGTGGCACATTATAAGGCGATTGCCGCAGAGACGAAAGCACCAATCATTTTATACAGTGTGGCCAGCAGAACAGGAGTCAACATTGAACCGGCAACGGTTGCAGCGCTGGTAAAAGAAACCGACAATATTGTGGCTGTGAAAGAGGCTTCCGGAAATATTTCCCAGGTAGCAAAGATTTTGCAGATGACAGATGGAAATGTGGATTTATATTCCGGAAATGACGATCAGATCGTACCGATCCTGTCACTTGGAGGAAAAGGTGTGATCTCGGTATTGTCCAATGTGGCACCAAGAGAAACCCACGATATCTGCGCAAGCTTTTTCGCGGGAAATCTTGCAGAGAGCCGTGAGCTTCAGCTGAAAGCACTGCCTCTGATCGAAGCATTATTCTGTGAAGTTAATCCGATCCCGGTGAAAAAAGCATTGAATCTGATGGGAATGGAAGTCGGAGGACTTCGTATGCCGCTTACAGAATTAAGTGAGACACATACCGAACAGCTGAAAAAAGCAATGCAGGATTTTGGAATCCGGCTGGCATAAAAACATATTGTTAAAAGGATATCATAGATTGAGCAAAGTGCCCGGATGTGATATCCTTTTTGATATATTCTGGAACGTTTTCCGGGCGTGACAAAAGAGAAACGTTTTTTACGGAGAGCGAACGTTACAAAATAGGAGGAAATAAACATGGTAAAGATAATGATGCATGGCTGCAATGGAAAAATGGGACAGGTGATCACAGGATTGGCAGCCGCAGACGAACAGGTAGAGATCATCGCAGGTGTGGATCAGTTTCAGGAGATTCAGAACACTTATCCGGTGTATGCGTCTGCAGATGAGTGTGAGACAGAGGCGGATGTGGTCATTGATTTTTCCAACGCAGGAGCGGTGGACGGACTGCTTGCATACTGTGTGGAGCGTAAGATCCCGGTAGTACTTTGCACCACAGGACTTTCAGAAGAGCAGCTTGCGGCAGTGCAGAAAGCATCTGAACAGACCGCTGTTTTAAAATCAGCGAATATGTCGGTGGGGATCAATTTGCTGCTCAAGTTATTGAAAGACGCGGCAAAAGTTCTGGCTCCGGCAGGATATGATATAGAACTGGTAGAGAAGCATCATAATCAGAAAGTGGATGCGCCAAGCGGAACAGCGCTTGCACTTGCGGATTCCATGAATGAAGCGCTGGGACAGGAATATACCTATGTCTATGACAGAAGCCAGAAACGGGAAAAGAGAAGTACAAAAGAAATCGGGATTTCTGCCGTGCGTGGAGGCACTATCGTAGGGGAGCATGAAGTTTTGTTTGCGGGGATCGATGAAGTGATCGAGTTTAAGCATACCGCGTACTCCAGAAGTGTTTTTGGAAAAGGCGCGCTGGAAGCGGCAAAATTCCTGGCAGGCAAGAAATCGGGAATGTATGACATGAGCGATGTGATTCAGTTTTAAGAAAAAGTGGGGCGTGTCTATGAAAGAGTTAGAGACCAGATACCTGGAACGTCTGTCTGATCTGTATCCCACGATCGCAGCGGCTTCTACAGAGATCATCAATCTTCAGGCAATTATGAACCTGCCAAAAGGAACCGAGCATTTTTTGACCGATATCCACGGGGAATGGGAGGCCTTTTCTCATGTGCTGAAGAATGGTTCCGGAGCAGTAAAGCGCAAGATCGAGGATGTGTTTGGTTATACACTGGGAAAGCAGGAAAAGCAGGATCTGGCTACGTTGATCTATTACCCGAAAGAGAAGATCGAACAGGTGAAACGCAAAGAGACAGCCATGGAAGACTGGTACAAGATCCACCTGTATCGCCTGATCGAAGTGGCAAAACGTGCAGCAAGTAAATATACAAGATCCAAAGTCAGAAAAGCACTGCCGAAAGATTTTGCCTATGTGATCGAAGAACTGATCACGGAAAAAGCAGAAATTCAGGATAAAGAATCTTATTACAGCGCCATTGTACAGACGATCATTCAGATAGGGAGAGCAGAAGAGTTTATCTGTGCGATCTCAGAACTGATCCAGCGTCTGGTCATCGATCATCTGCATATTGTGGGAGATATTTATGACAGAGGGCCGGGACCGCATCTGATCATGGACAAGCTGATGACTTATCATTCCGTAGATATCCAGTGGGGCAACCATGATGTGCTCTGGATGGGAGCCGCAGCAGGGCAGAGAGGGTGTATTGCCAATGTGATCCGGATCTGTGCCAGATATGGCAATCTGGATATTCTGGAAGATGGATATGGGATCAATTTGCTTCCTCTGGCCAGTTTTGCGCTGCGTACATATGGCAATGATCCATGTGAATGTTTTTTGCTGAAAGGAGCAGAACGTTCGGAGCAGGTAGAGATGGACATGAATCTGCGGATGCATAAAGCAATTTCTATTATCCAGTTTAAGGTGGAAGGGATGTTGATCCAGCAGCATCCGGAGTTTGGAATGGAACATCGGGCGCTGCTGCATCGGATCAATTATGAGACAGGTGAGATCTGTCTGGACGGGAAAGTGTATCGTCTGAAAGACTGTGCGTTCCCAACGATCGATCCCCGTAGTCCTTATCAGCTGACAGAAGAGGAAGAAGAGGTGGTAAGCCGCCTGGAAAAAGCGTTTTTAAATTGCGGGAGACTGCAGAAGCACATGCGGTTTTTGCTGGCAAAGGGCGGACTTTATAAAATTTATAATAATAATCTTCTGTATCACGGATGCGTTCCCCTCCATGAAGATGGATCCTTGAAAGAAACGGAGTTGTTTGGGTGCAGATACAAAGGAAAGAGTCTGTATGACGTGTTGGAAAGCTATGTGAGAAAAGGATTTTTTGCGCTGGATCCCAAAGAACGGGAACAGGGGAAAAATATCATGTGGTGCATCTGGCAGCACCCGGACTCTCCGCTATTTGGAAAGGACAAGATGGCAACTTTTGAACGGTATTTTATCGAAGACAAGGAGACGCATCTGGAAAGAAAGAATCCATATTATCGACTGCTGGAAAAAGAAGAAGTGGCAGATCGGATCCTGCAGGAGTTTGGGTTGGATCCAACGGGCGCTCATATTGTCAACGGGCACGTTCCGGTGAAATCGAAAAATGGAGAAAGCCCCATCAAATGCAATGGGAAAGTTCTGGTTATCGATGGTGGATTTTCCAGAGCATATCAGAAAGAAACGGGAATTGCAGGGTATACGCTCATCTACAATTCATATGGACTTCTTCTGGTGGCCCATGAACCATTTGAGTCCAAAGAAGCGGCAGTGGAAAAAGGCAGCGACATCCATTCTGATTATATGGTGGTCAAGCGGGTGCTGGATCGCCGGCTGGTAGCAGATACCGATATTGGCAGAGAATTGAAGGAACAGGTGGAAGATCTGGAAACGCTGCTGGCAGCTTACAGAAGCGGACAGGTGATTGAAAAACTATAAGAGAAAGGCATGAATCATTATGAGCAGAGAATTAGAGAATGAATGGCAGGAGGAAACATGGAAACTGGATCCGGAAAATCTTGTGCCGGAGGATGTAGATATGACAGAGCCGCTGAAGATTTATCTCAAAGAGATTGGGCAGATCCCGCTGCTGACAGCAGAGGAAGAAGTGGAGTTGGGAGAACGCATCAAAGCAGGAGACCCGGAGGCAAGGCAGAAAATGGAAGAGGCCAATCTGCGGTTGGTAGTGGCCATAGCCAAACATTATGTGGGAAAAGGCATGCCATTTATGGATCTGATCCAGGAAGGAAATATGGGCCTGATGCATGCAGTAGAGAAATTTGATGCAGGAAGAGGAAGTAAATTTTCCACCTATGCAGTGTGGTGGATCAAAGAAGCGATCATGCGGGCGCTGGATTCCCAGTCCAGAGAGATCAGAGTGCCGGTGAGAGTGGCGCAGAACATGAACAAGATCACAAAGACAGAGCGCCAGATGCAACAGGCACTTGGAAGAGATGTGGCAGCAGAAGAGATTGCAAAAGAACTGCATATGACGACGGATGAAGTAGAGCGGATGCAGTCTTATATCAAGAATCCGGTTTCCCTTGAGACTCCGGTAGGAGAGGAAGAGGATGGAAGTCTGGAAGAGTTTATTGAGGATACTCAGGAGCCGACCCCGGAAGATGCAGTTGCCGCACTGGTGCAAAAAGAAGAAGTGCAGGAATTACTTGCGACATTAAGTGAAAAAGAACAGAAAGTGTTACGGCTGCGATATGGTCTGGAAGATGGCAATGTACATACGTTGGAAGAGACCGGGCAGGTGCTTGGCGTGACCAGAGAGCGGATCCGGCAACTGGAGTCCCGTGCCCTGGAAAAACTGAGAAAAACAGCAAAAAGCAGAGACTGATAGGAAAAATTTTCCATTCATAAAATTAAGAAAAAGAGGAAATCTTAACAGTGTAAGACGATATTTTATGAAAGGAAGAGGATCATGAAAAAGATGAAAAAAGCACTGGTATTATTCTTATCTATGGGCATGCTGCTTAGTACGACAGCCTGTGGCATGAGAAAAGATGCAAATGGCGATAATGCCATGGGAAACAATGCTTCTGTGAATGATGCTACAGACAAGCGGGAAGACAGAGATAACAAGACAGACCGTAATGAAAATCAGACAGATGACCAAAGCAATGGAAAAGCCGATGACATGGTGGATGATGCCACGGATGGTGTCAATGATGTGGTAGATGGGGTGACAGATGGAGTGGATGATCTGACAAGAGGAGCCACAGATGCAGTAGATGATGCAGCAGACGGTCTCACAGAGGACCGCGGCACACAAGACAAAGAGAGTCGTCGATAAGTTTTAGAAGAGAGAAGCAAAAGTGCTGCAGAAATGATCCTGCAGCACTTTTTGTCTGGCAAAGGGAGGATGGGAATGAAATTCAGACCTTGTATTGATATACATAATGGAAAAGTAAAACAGATCGTAGGCGACAGCCTTAAAGATCAGGGCAACCTGGCACAAACAAACTTTACATCCAGCCAGAATGCAGACTGGTATGCGAAAAAGTACCGGGAGGACGGACTCAAAGGGGGGCATATTATTCTGCTCAATTCCAAAGAATCGGAATATTTTGAAGAGACAAAGAAACAGGCAATGGAGGCACTTTTGGCATATCCCGGAGGGATGCAGATCGGGGGCGGAATCACAGCGGAGAATGCACCAGAGTATCTGGATGCAGGTGCCAGCCATGTGATCGTGACTTCTTATGTGTTCCACAACGGAGGAGTAGATCGTGAAAGATTAAAGCGGCTAAAAGAAGTAGTTGGAAAAAAACGGATCGTACTGGATCTAAGCTGCAGGAAAAAAGAAGAGGATTATTACATTGTGACAGACCGCTGGCAGAGTTTTACCAGAGAGGTGCTTTCCCCGGCACTGTTGGATGAAATGGCTCAGTACTGTGATGAATTTTTGGTACATGGTGTAGATGTGGAAGGAAAAGCATCTGGAGTGGAGGTTCCTTTGGTAGAACTTCTGGGACAGTGGGACGGGATTCCTGTCACGTATGCAGGCGGGATTGGAAGTCTCAAGGATTTGGAGAGATTCAAAGAACTGGGGAGAGACAAGCTGGATTTTACCATTGGAAGCGCGCTGGATCTGTTTGGCGGTGCGATCCCTTATGAAATGCTGCTTGGTTTGTAAATGAAATGTAAACAAAACAGAACAAGGCATGAATTAGTTGAATTCATGGATAGTTAGTGATAAAATGGTAGGCAGAGTAAATTTAGGACAAGGAGCAAATTGCAGATTATGGGTTTAATGGAGAAAATTTTCGGTACGCACAGCGAGCATGAATTAAAGAGAATCTATCCCATCGTAGACAGGATCGAGGCATTGGAGCCGGAGATGAAAGCACTGTCAGATGCGGAGTTAAGAGATAAGACAAGAGAATTTAAGGAACGCCTCAAAGAAGGAGAGACGCTGGACGATATCCTTCCGGAGGCATATGCAGTGGTCAGAGAAGGTGCATACAGAAGTCTGGGAATGCGCCATTATCGGGTACAGCTGATCGGTGGTATCATTTTGCATCAGGGAAGAATTGCAGAGATGCGGACTGGAGAAGGTAAGACACTGGTATCGACTCTTCCCGCATATCTGAATGCACTGACCGGAAAAGGCGTGCACATTGTCACGGTCAATGACTATCTGGCAAAGCGTGATGCGGAGTGGATGGGAAAAGTTCATGAATTTTTGGGACTGACAGTCGGTGTCGTTCTCAATGATATGGAAAATGACGAGCGCCGCGCTGCCTATAACTGTGACATTACATATGTAACGAACAATGAACTTGGATTTGACTATCTGAGAGACAACATGGTGATCTATAAAGAGCAGCTGGTTCAGAGAGGACTGCATTTTGCGGTCATCGATGAGGTAGACTCGGTACTGATTGATGAGGCCAGAACCCCTCTGATCATTTCCGGTCAGAGCAACAAGTCGACCAAACTGTATGAGGCATGCGATATTCTGGCACGTCAGCTGGAACGGGGAGAGGCAAGCGGAGAGTTCTCCAAGATCAATGCGATCATGGGAGAAGATATCGAAGAGTCTGGAGACTTCATTGTCAATGAAAAAGAAAAAGTAGTGAATCTGACAGAAGACGGTGTGAAAAAAGTAGAGAACTTCTTCCACATTGAGAACCTTGCAGATCCGGAAAATCTGGAGATCCAGCATAATATCATCCTGGCTCTGCGGGCTCATAACCTGATGTTCAAAGATCAGGATTATGTAGTTACACAGGAAGGAGAGGTTATGATCGTTGATGAGTTTACCGGACGTATCATGCCGGGAAGACGATATTCAGACGGTCTGCATCAGGCCATTGAGGCAAAAGAGCATGTACAGGTAAAAAGGGAAAGCAAGACACTGGCAACGATCACGTTCCAGAATCTCTTTAACAAATATGAAAAGAAGAGCGGTATGACCGGTACTGCACTGACGGAGGAAAAAGAGTTTCGAGATATCTATGGAATGGATGTTGTGGAGATTCCGACCAACCGTCCGGTGCAGAGAAAAGACCTGGAGGATGCGGTATACAAGACAAAACAGGAAAAATATCAGGCAGTGGTAGAGGCTGTAAAAGAAGCCCATGCCACAGGACAGCCGGTTCTGGTCGGTACGATCACCATCGAAGTGTCCGAGCTGCTCAGCAAGATGCTGAAAAAAGAAGGCATCCAGCATAAAGTGCTCAATGCCAAGTATCATGCAATGGAAGCAGAAATCGTTGCAGATGCAGGACAGCATGGGGCAGTGACTATTGCGACCAACATGGCAGGACGTGGTACGGATATCAAACTGGATGATGCAGCAAGAGAAGCAGGTGGTCTGAAGATCATCGGAACAGAGCGTCACGAATCCAGACGAATTGACAATCAGCTGCGCGGACGTTCCGGACGACAGGGAGATCCAGGAGAATCCCGTTTCTACATTTCTCTTGAGGATGACTTGATGCGTCTGTTTGGTTCTGAACGTCTGATGAGCGTATTCAACACACTTGGAGTAGCAGACGGAGAACAGATCGAGCATAAGATGCTCTCCAGCGCTATTGAAAAAGCACAGAAGAAGATTGAAGGAAACAACTTTGGAATCCGTAAAAATCTTCTCGAATACGATCAGGTTATGAATGAGCAAAGAGAGATCATCTATGATGAGAGACGCAGGGTTCTGGATGGAGAGAGCATGCGGGATACGATCTACAATATGATCACAGAATATGTGGAGAATATGACAGATCGCTTTGCAGCACCGGATGCAGACGCAGAAGACTGGGATCTGCAGGGATTGGAACGTACTTTGCATGGAGAGATCCCGGTGCTGAAGATGCCGGCATTTGAGGAAGTCAAAGAGATGACTCAGAAGGAACTCAAACATGTATTGAAAGAGCGTGCAGTCAAAGCATATGAGGAAAAAGAAGCAGAATTTCCGGAAGCGGAGCAGCTGCGTGAAATGGAACGTGTTGTTCTGTTAAAAGCAATTGATACACGCTGGATGGATCACATCGATGATATGGATCAGCTGCGTCAAGGAATCGGACTGCAGGCATATGGTCAGAGAGATCCGCTGGTAGAATATAAGATGATGGGATATGATATGTTCGGAGAGATGACGGATTCCATCGCAGAGACAACGATCCGCACCCTGTTCCATATCCGCATCGAACAGAAGGTAGAGAGAGAGCAGGTAGCCAAGGCAACCGGAACCAACAAGGATGCAAGCGCTGCCCATACTCCGAAAAAACGGGAAGAAAAGAAAATTTATCCAAATGATCCATGCCCGTGTGGAAGCGGCAAAAAATACAAACAGTGCTGCGGAAGAAAAAATTAAAAAGGCGAATGCCGTGATGTTTTGTTGACTGTGTGTATACTGTACAAAAGCTTTGCGCTGCAATATATACGCAGTCAATGTGATTTCAGAAAAAAAGAAAGAGGTGATGAAGGTGGTTTTACTGGACGAACTGAAAACAAGACTCAGTGCATATGAAGAACCGCTGAAAGATTTGAGGGATTCACTTTGACTTAGCGTCAAAGAAAGAACGGATTGAAGAATTAGAAAGAACAATTGAGGAACCGGGATTCTGGGATAATCCGGATCGCTCCAGAGAGACCATGCAGCTTTTGAAGAGTCTGCAGGATACGGCAAAACAGATTGAGCAGATGTTTGCAGATTATGAGGACATCGGGCTTTTGATCGAGATGAGCCAGGAAGAATCAGAGGAAGAGACCGCCCAGGAGATTGAAGAGGAGCTGCTTCGTTTTGAGGAAGAATTTGAGGCGCTGCGGATCCAGACGCTGCTCACCGGAGAGTATGACAGGGATAATGCGATCGTGACGCTTCATGCCGGAGCAGGCGGTACAGAATCCTGTGACTGGGCGAATATGCTTTACCGGATGTACAGCAGATGGGCAGAGAAAAAAGGCTTTTCTGTAGAAGTTCTGGATTATCTGGAAGGCGATGTGGCAGGGATCAAGGGTGTGACCTTTGAAGTAAAGGGAGAGAACGCCTATGGATATCTGCGTTCGGAAAAAGGAGTGCACAGACTGGTGAGGATTTCTCCGTTCAATGCGGCAGGCAAGCGCCAGACTTCCTTTGCATCCTGTGATGTGATCCCGGATATTGAGGAAGACATCGATATTGAGATCAATGACGATGACATTCGGATCGACACCTATCGCTCCAGTGGTGCAGGAGGCCAGCATATCAATAAGACCTCTTCTGCGATCCGGATCACACATTTTCCGACAGGGATCGTGGTACAGTGTCAGAATGAACGTTCCCAGCACATGAATAAAGATAAGGCAATGCAAATGCTCAAAGCCAAACTTTATCTGATGAAGCAGCAGGAACAGGCAGAAAAAGTATCCGGAATCCGGGGAGAGATCAAAGAGATCGGATTTGGCAGTCAGATTCGCTCCTATGTCATGCAGCCATATACATTGGTAAAAGATCATCGTACAAATATGGAGATCAGCAATGTGGGCAGTGTGATGGACGGAAATCTGGATCCATTTATCAATGCTTATCTGAGTATGCAGAAGAATGTAGAAGAATAAGAAGGCGACAAACAGAAAGGAAGGCGAATATGGTAAATATAGCAGTTATGGGATATGGAACGGTCGGTTCCGGTGTCATTGAAGTGTTAGCTACCAATCAGGAACGGATCGATCAGAGGGCCGGAGATCATATCCATGTAAAATATGTACTGGATTTACGGGATTTCCCGGATGATCCGATCCAGGAAAAGATCGTGCATGATTTTCAGGTCATTCTGGATGATCCGGAAGTACAGATCGTAGCCGAGGTTATGGGCGGGATCGAGCCGGCATATACCTTTGTGAAACAATGTCTGATGGCTGGAAAAAGTGTGGTGACATCCAATAAAGCTCTGGTGGCAAAACATGGGGCAGAACTGTTGTCTGTGGCACGGCAGAACAATATCAACTTTTTGTTTGAAGCCAGTGTAGGAGGCGGCATTCCGATCATTCGTCCGTTGAATTCTTCGATGACTGCAGATGAGATCGAAGAGATCACAGGGATCCTCAATGGTACGACAAATTACATGCTCAGTAAGATGTTCTATGAGGGTGCAGACTACGAGGAAGTGTTAAAAGAAGCGCAGGCAAAAGGATATGCAGAGCGCAATCCGGAGGCCGATGTAGAAGGGTATGATGCGTGCCGCAAGATTGCGATCCTCTCTTCTCTGATCGCAGGGCAGCAGGTTGATTTTGAGGACATTTATACAGAGGGGATCACAGAGATCACAAAAGAAGATATGATCTATGCAAAAAAAATGGGAATGACCATCAAACTTCTGGCATGCAGCAGAAGGGATGACAATCATATCCATGCCATCGTGGCGCCGTATCTTTTGAAACGTTCTCATCCACTGTATAGTGTCAACGATGTGTTCAATGCGATCTTTGTGCACGGAAATGTACTGGGGGATGCCATGTTCTATGGAAGCGGGGCAGGTAAACTCCCGACAGCCAGTGCAGTGGTAGCAGATATTGTAGATGAAGTGAAGCATTTGAACCGGAATATTATGACAATGTGGGATCAGAAAAAAATAAAATTGCTTCCAATCGCAGATACGGTCAAACGATTCTTCGTGCGGGTTCAGGGAGAGCCCCAGGTGATGAAGGCATATCTGGAAAGCAAATTCGGCCCCATCGAAATTGTTCAGGCAGAAGAACTGGAAGGAGAATTTGGGTTTCTGACAGAGAAGATCACAGAAGGTTACTTTGAAGAATGCCGAAAAGAATTTCCGGCAATTTTACATAGAATCAGAGTGGAAGGATGAGAGCGCATATGAAATATATTGTAGTATTGTGTGATGGAATGGCAGATGAACCGCTTTTAGAACTGGATGGTATGACTCCGATGGAAGCGGCAAAAACACCGAATATGGATCGAATGGCGCAGATTTCGGAGATCGGGATGGTGCAGACGATCCCAAACGGAATGGCTCCGGGAAGTGACACCGCCAATCTTTCGGTACTTGGATACGATCCACAGGTCTATTATACAGGACGTTCTCCATTGGAGGCGCTGAGTATTGGTGTGGATATGGAACCGACAGATGTCTCCTTCCGCTGCAATCTTGTGACTTTGTCTGAGGAAGAAGAGGCATATGAAGAAAAACGGATCCTGGACCATAGTGCTGGCGAGATCAGTACAGAAGATGCCAATATCCTGATGGAAGCACTGATGCAGGGGATGCGCCGGGCCGGGTATACATTTTATACAGGTACCAGTTATCGCCATCTGTTGATCCATAAGTTTGGGAGTCTGGCAGAACTAACCCCACCGCATGATATCCTGACAAAGCAGATTGGTACATATCTGCCGCAAGATCCGGTATTGCGTGAGATGATGGAAACTAGTTATCAGATCTTAAATGAACATCCGTTAAATCAGGAGCGCAGAAAAAAAGGTCTCAATCCGGCCAATTCTGTATGGTTCTGGGGAGCCGGCACAAGACCGGCGCTGACCTCTTTCGAAGAGATTTATCAAAAAAAAGGCGCCATGATCTCGGCAGTGGATCTGCTGAAAGGAATTGCAGTAGGTGCCGGGCTTTACAATATTACAGTGGAGGGCGCCAACGGAGGACTTCATACGAATTATCTGGGAAAAGCAGAAGCGGCAGTGGATGCTCTGGCAGCAGAGAACTATGATTTTGTATATGTGCATATTGAAGCACCAGACGAAATGGGACACCAGGGAAGCGCGGCAGATAAGATCCGGGCGATCGAGCAGATCGATCAGCAGATCATTGGGACGATCGCAGGAGAACTGGAAGATCTTCGGATGGACTTTCGGATGCTGATCCTGCCAGATCATCCGACTCCGGTCAGCGTACGGACCCATACTGCAGATCCGGTTCCGTATCTGTTATATGATTCCCGAAAGAAAGTAGAGGGGATGCCGGAATATTCAGAGAGATTGGGACAGAAAAGTCCGATTTTTATCGAAAAAGGACATCAGATCATGTTCCGTCTTTTGGAGCAGGATATACAGGAGTCCGAAGAAAATACTCACAGCAATTAGATTTTAAAATATACTACAGGTAAGACAGAGCAGATCAGGAGGAGAACATGCTGATAGTAAAGAAATTTGGCGGCAGTTCAGTCGCAGATAAAGAATGTATTTTCCGTGTGGCAGAACGCTGTGCGGAAGATTACAGAAATGGACATGATGTGATCGTCGTTCTTTCCGCGATGGGAGATACAACCGATGATTTGATCGCAAAAGCAAAAGAGATCAATCCCAATCCATCGAAGAGAGAGCTGGATATGCTGCTTACGACAGGAGAACAGATTTCCGTTTCCTTGATGGCAATGGCGTTTCATCAGTTGGGGATTCCTGCGGTTTCCCTGAATGCATTTCAGGTGAAAATGCACAGTACGTCTACGTACGGAAATGCGAGATTCAAAAAAGTAGAATCCGAAAGGATCCTTCATGAACTGGGATATCGCAAAATTGTGATCGTAACGGGATTCCAGGGAGTCAATAAATACGAAGATTATGCAACAATGGGACGGGGCGGTTCCGATACGACAGCGGTTGCAATCGCGGCAGCCATGGGCGCTGATTCCTGTGAGATTTATACAGATGTGGATGGGGTCTATACGGCAGATCCAAGGATCGTACCTTCTGCGCGGAAACTGAAAGAGATCAGTTACGACGAAATGCAGGAACTGGCATCTATGGGGGCCAATGTTCTGCATAACCGCTCAGTAGAAATGGCGAAAAAGTATGGAGTACAGCTGGTCGTGCGTTCCAGCATGAATCATGAAGAAGGCACGGTGGTCAAGGAGGTAGTAAAAGTGGAAAAATTGTTAATCAGCGGAGTTGCATCAGACAAGAATACAGCGAGAATTTCTGTGATTGGAATCGAAGATAAACCGGGAACAGCATTCAAGATTTTCAATACTCTTGCAAAGAAACATATCAATGTTGATATTATCCTGCAGTCTGTCGGAAGAGAGGGAACAAAAGATATTTCCTTTACAGTCGCAGAGGATGATTTGCAGGATACATTAAATATCCTGGAAGAGAACAAAGAGGCGCTGACGATTCAGGAGATCAACTACCAGCAAAACGTAGCAAAGATTTCCATTGTAGGAGCAGGTATGATGAGCAATCCGGGCGTTGCAGCCAAAATGTTTGAAGCTCTTACCAATGCAAGGGTGAATATTCATATGATCTCAACTTCAGAAGTTCGCATCACCGTTCTGATCAATGAAAATGATGTAGAACGTGCGATCAATGCAGTGCATGAAGGATTTGGACTGGGAGAATAAAAAGAAAAGCAGTGGCGGTCACATATCAAACCGCCACTGCTTTTGTATGCATTATAATAATTTTTTGATCAGTAATTTTTCCTCGTCCGACAGAGTCCGGAAACTCTGGATCAGTTTCACTTCTTCCCGCGTCAGATAGATCGTATCAGCGGTCTCGATTTCCATTGCAGGAGTGAACGGCCCTTTTTGTTCCAGGATCATTCCGTCCTTGGTACAGGGATGGTTGACCAGCTGATCCAGTGACAGTTTATAAATATCTGCCAGACGGATCAAAGAATCCAGATCCGGTGTGCGCTTGCTGGTCTCGTAATTGGAATACGCCTGTCTGGAAATGTTGAGCAAGTCACTGAGCTGTTGCTGGGTATAGTGATGTGCCTTACGAAGCCGGTATAAATTTTCAACAAGCTGTATATTAGACATTGCCGTACCTCCATTTACAGGGAATAGTTAAAATCTTAATAGATTATAACAATTTTCCTTATAAATAGATATCTATGCGACAAAACGTAGCGAAAGACCGGAAAGCCACAAAAAGTTGATAAAAGAAGGGCGAAAGGATCAGAGCGCACTTAGTGTGCTGTTGTGATACCTGGCGGAGAAAGTGACATCTTCTCCAAACCAGTCCGGCGGAACAAAAGCATTTGCAGAATCTTCATCCGGAAATTCGACTTCTGCGAGTATCAAAGGAGCAAGAGAGCCTTCAAACAGATCCAGTTCGATCACCAGAGAACCGGAAAGTGGGAGGACATACCGCTTTTTCTGGATCAATTGTCCGTCGATCTTGGTCTTCAGATGTTCATAAGATTCTTTTGTCAGAGGTAAATTGTATTCTTCCCGTATCATCAGCCCTTTGGATTTGTAGGTCAGGATATACTCGTCATTGTCTTTCCGGATCCTGACAACCGGCTCAGTAGAAAGATAGCCCTGCTCAATCTTGTGACATGGATAGTCTGTCACGGAAAAGGGAAGAGAAGGGATCAGATATTTGCGTTCAATTTCCATAGAAAAACGCCTCCTGTTTGATGTTTTCTTCTATGATAATACGTAAAACAGAAAATGTAAACGGTCAGGCATTGCATTTCCGGTGGGGATTTGCTACACTTTTGCACAAAGGTAAAACAGGAGGAAAGTCAGAGAAACGAAAGGCAGGAGGAAATGAAAATGAAGCAGGTTTCGGTATTTCTTGCAGATGGATTTGAAGAGATTGAAGGGCTTACGGTGACAGATCTGTTGCGCCGTGCAGGAGTTGAAGTATGGAATGTTTCTGTAACCGGGCAGAAAATGGTACAGGGTGCACACGGAATCCCGGTTGAGGTGGATGCAGTATTTGAAGAGATGGATTTTCGCAAGATGGATCTTCTGGTCCTTCCGGGCGGGATGCTGGGAACGATCCATTTAAAGGAGCATGAAGGACTGAGAGTGCTCTTGAAAAAGTGTTACGAAGAAGGCAGATACCTGGCGGCAATCTGTGCGGCGCCCACTGTGTTCGGGGAGCTTGGATTTCTGGAAGGTAAAGAGGCATGCTGTTATCCGGGGATGGAAGACGGTCTGAAAGGGGCAAAAGTCAGTATGAAGCCGGTCAGTGTGGACAAAAATCTGGTGACAGGCAGAGGACTGGGAACAGCCATCCCGTTTGCATTAAAGCTGATCGAGCTTTTGTGCGGAAAAGAAAAAGCGGAAGAAATCGGACGTGCCGTGGTTTATTATTAAAAAGTACTGGAAATATTGCAATGACTATGCTATACTAATCCAATGACTGCGAATATATAATTTGCGTTTGAATGGTACGAATCAAGGAGGAAATAGAAAGATGAGTTTACAGGTAGAAAAGTTAGAGCATAATATGGCAAAGATTACAATCGAAGTGCCAGCAGAAGAAGTAGAAAAAGCACTGCAGAAAGCTTATTTAAAACAGCGCAAACAGATCAATATCCCAGGATTCCGTAAAGGAAAAGTTCCGCGCCAGATGATCGAAAAAATGTATGGAGCAGAGGTGTTCTATGACGAAGCGATCAACCTGATGATGCCGGATGCATATGCAAAAGCATACGAAGAGAGCGAACTGGATATCGTATCTCAGCCAAAGATTGAAGTGGTACAGATGGAAAAAGGAAAAGATTTCATCTTTACTGCAGAAGTGGCAACAAAACCAGAAGTGACACTTGGAGATTACAAAGGGTTGAAAGTGGACAAAGTTTCTACAAGAGTGACACAGAAAGAAGTTGATGAAGAGATCGAAAAAGAGCGCCAGCGCAATGCAAGAACTGTAGAAGTTACAGACCGTGCAGTAGCTGACAAAGACGAGATTACTCTGGATTTCGAAGGATTTGTTGACGGTGTTGCATTCGAAGGCGGAAAAGGTGAGAACTATCCGCTGACAATCGGATCCGGAGCATTCATTCCAGGATTTGAAGAGCAGCTGGTAGGCGCTGAGATCGGAAAAGAGATGGAAGTCAATGTGACATTCCCGAAAGAGTATCATACAGAAGACCTTGCAGGAAAAGAAGCAGTCTTCAAATGTACAGTACATACAATCAAAGCAAAAGAACTTCCGGAGCTGGATGATGAATTTGCATCTGATGTTTCTGAATGCGAGACAATGGAAGCTTACAGAGCAGAAGTGAAAAAACAGATCAAAGAGCGCAAAGAAAGAGACGGAAGAGCAAAGAAAGAAGATCAGGCATTAGAGCAGGCAATCGAAAATGCACAGATGGATATTCCGGAAGCAATGATTGATTTCCAGGTAAAACAGATGGCAGACGATATGGCTCGCCGCATCCAGCAGCAGGGTCTGACAGTAGAGCAGTACTTCCAGTTCACAGGTCTGACAGCAGAGAAGATGACAGAAGAGATGAAACCGGAAGCAGAAAAGAGAATCAAAACAAGACTGGTTCTGGAAGCAATCGTAAAAGCAGAGAACATCGAAGTATCCGACGAGCGTGTGGACGAAGAACTGACAAAGATGGCAGAAGCATATCAGATGGAAGTTGAAAAACTTAAAGAGTTTATGGGAGAGAATGAAAAGAAACAGATCAAAGAAGATCTGGCAGTACAGGAAGCAGTAGAATTGCTTGTAAATGAGTCTGTGGAAGGCTAATCTGTTTTACTTCATTTCTATCGAGAGGGGGCCGCAGGCAGCGGCAGATCAAGTCAGCATAATAAGGAGGAAAAGCAAATGAGTTTAGTACCTTATGTTATCGAACAGACAAGCCGTGGAGAGCGCTCCTACGACATTTATTCAAGATTATTAAAAGAGAGGATTATCTTTCTGGGAGAAGAAGTCAATGATGTATCTGCGAGTGTGATCGTGGCACAGCTTCTTTTCCTGGAAGCAGATGATCCGAATAAGGATATCCAGTTATATATCAACAGCCCAGGAGGTTCCGTGACAGCGGGACTAGCGATTTATGATACCATGCAGTACATTAAGTGTGATGTGTCTACAGTCTGCATTGGTATGGCAGCCAGCATGGGGGCATTCCTTCTCTCCGGCGGAGCGAAAGGAAAACGTTTTGCACTTCCAAATGCAGAGATCATGATCCATCAGCCATCCGGCGGGGCACAGGGACAGGCAACTGAGATTTCAATCGCAGCAGAGCATATCCTGAAGATCCGTCAGAAGTTAAACGAGATCATGGCAGCGAATACAGGACAGCCTCTGGAGACGATCAAAGCGGATACAGAGCGTGATAATTTCATGTCTGCGGAAGAAGCAAAAGCATATGGATTAATTGATGAAGTAATTGCCAAACACTAATTTTGTGTGTGGCAATATGAGGTGAGAGTGATATGGCAGGAAAAGCAAGTGATGATATCGTAAGATGCTCCTTTTGTAATAAACCGCAGTCTCAGGTCAGAAAACTGATTGCAGGACCGAACGGGGCATATATTTGTGACGAATGTATTGAGGTATGTGCAGAGATTATAGAAGAAGAATTTGAATACGATGATGACAGAAAAGAATTTGACGATATCAACCTTCTGACACCAGAGGAGATCAAGGCATTTCTTGATGAATACGTAATTGGACAGGATGAGGCAAAGAAAGTACTTTCTGTTGCGGTGTACAATCATTACAAGCGGATCATGGCAGGTTCTGATCTCGGAGTGGATCTGCAGAAGAGTAATATTCTGATGCTGGGACCGACGGGATGTGGAAAGACTCTGCTGGCTCAGACCCTTGCGAAGATATTGAATGTTCCGTTTGCGATCGCAGACGCTACAGCTTTGACAGAAGCCGGATATGTAGGCGAGGATGTGGAAAATATCCTGTTGAAAGTGATCCAGGCGGCTGATGGAGATATCGAGCGTGCGGAGCATGGAATTATTTATATTGATGAGATTGATAAGATCACCAGAAAGTCCGAGAACCCTTCGATTACGAGAGATGTATCCGGAGAAGGTGTTCAGCAGGCACTTTTGAAGATTATTGAGGGAACCGTTGCTTCTGTTCCGCCGCAGGGTGGAAGAAAGCATCCTCATCAGGAACTGATCCAGATCGATACTACGAATATTTTATTTATTTGCGGAGGCGCATTTGAAGGTATTGATAAGATCATCGAGACCCGTCTGGATAAAAAATCGATCGGGTTTAATGCAGAGATCGCAGAAAAGCATGAGGAAGATGTAGATGTACTTCTGCATCAGATTCTGCCTCAGGATCTGGTTAAATTTGGGCTGATCCCGGAACTGGTAGGTCGAGTTCCGGTTACAGTATCACTGGATCTGCTGGATAAAGAGGCTCTGATTCGAATCTTAACGGAGCCAAAGAGTTCTCTTGTAAAGCAGTACCAGAAGCTGATGGAACTGGATGGTGTGAAGCTGGAGTTTGAAAAAGCGGCTTTGGATGCCATTGCTGAGACATCTCTTGCCAGAAAGACCGGTGCCAGAGGATTGCGGGCAATTATGGAAAGCATTATGATGGATACAATGTTTCGGGTACCATCAGATGATACCATCAAAGGGTGTCTGATTACCAAGGATGTTGTAGAGGGAAAAGGACAGCCATTATATGAGTGTGATGGCGAAGAAAGAAAGTCTTTTCTGACATCGGAAAGTGCATAGATAAGACAGGCGGGTACATGGGGAGAACCATATGTACCCGCTTCTTTTTATCACAGAGAGAAAAGGATACGAAGAGAACAGACAGGAGGAAAAACAGGTGAACAGTGAAATTAGAAGCCTTCCCATGGTCGCATTGCGTGGAATGACGATCATGCCGGAAATGGTGGTTCATTTTGATGTGAGCAGAGAAAAATCGGTTGCTGCAGTTCAGGAGGCAATGGAACAGGATCAGAAGATTTTTCTTGTAACACAAAAAGAGATCGAGATAGAAAATCCTGCCCGTGAGGATGTGTATGAGGTGGGAACAGTCGGGACGATCAAACAGATCGTAAAGCTGCCCAAGCATATTGTCAGAGTCCTGGTATCAGGGGAGACAAGAGGTGTTTTGAAACATCTGGAAAGTGACCTTCCATATCTGAAAGCAGACGTGGAAGTGCTGGATGAATCAGAACTTGAAATTCCGGAAGATATCAATGCAGAGGCCATGGAACGCGGACTAAAAGATATTTTTCTGGATTATGCAGCGCGCAACGGAAAGATGTCAAAGGAAGCGGTGGCACAGATCCTGGATATCAAAGGATTGAAAAAACTGGTGGATGAAATTGCTGCTAATATTCCTCTTTATTATACGGATCAGCAGGAAATCCTCAGTCAGCTTTCTTTCTGGGAACGCTATGAGATGCTGGCTCTGAAATTAGTCAATGAAACACAGATCCTGGATATCAAAGAGGAACTTCAGCAGAAGGTCAAAGAACGGGTAGACAAACATCAGAAGGAATATATTTTGCGGGAACAGCTGAAGCTGATCCAGGAAGAACTTGGAGATGATTCTACCTTGTCAGATGCAGAAGAGTTTGAAAAGGCAGTAAAAAAACTGAAAGCATCCAAAGAAGTCAAAGAAAAGATTACAAAAGAGATCAAACGATTTAAGAGTTCTTTAAATAGTCCGGCAGAAAGCGGTGTGATTCGTACTTATATTGAAACACTTCTGGAGATGCCATGGGAAAAGGCAGTACAGGACAATCAGGATATCAAATATGCGGAAGAAATTTTGGAGCAGGATCATTACGGTCTGGAACAGGTCAAAGAACGGATCCTGGAATTTTTGGCAGTGCGTTCTCTGACAAAGAAGGGGGAGAGTCCGATCCTTTGTCTGGTAGGACCTCCGGGAACCGGAAAGACTTCCATTGCACGCTCCCTGGCAAAGGCGCTGAAAAAGCCATATGTTCGGATTTCACTTGGCGGAGTCCGGGATGAGGCAGAAATCCGGGGACATCGCAAAACTTATGTAGGAGCAATGCCGGGAAGGATCGCAAATGGAATCCGGCAGGCTGGGGTAAAAAATCCGGTTATGTTGCTGGATGAAATTGATAAAGTCAGCACAGATTACAAAGGGGATACATTTTCCGCGCTGTTGGAAGTATTGGACAGTGAGCAGAATTATAAGTTCCGGGATCATTATCTGGAAGTACCGCTGGATCTTTCAGAAGTATTGTTTATTGCGACAGCCAATTCCCTTCAGACCATTCCGCGACCGCTTCTGGATCGTATGGAGATCATAGAAGTGACTAGTTACACAGAGAATGAAAAGCTTCATATTGCGACAAAACATTTGATACCAAAACAGCTGGAGAAAAATGGACTGCAGCCGGAACAGTTAAAGATCAGCAAACAGGCAGTGTGGAAGATCGCATTCAATTATACAAAAGAAGCAGGGGTTCGTCAGTTGGAGCGGGAAATCGGAAATATTTGCAGAAAAGCGGCAAAAGAAATCCTCACAACAGAAAAGAAGAGTGTTACAATAACAGAGAGAAATCTTTCCAAATATCTTGGAAAAGAGAAATATAGCTATCAGATGGCAAATGCTGCGGATGAAATCGGAATCGTGCGGGGGCTTGCATGGACCAGTGTAGGAGGTGATACCCTTCAGATCGAGGTGAATGTAATGCCGGGAAAAGGTGAGATCATGCTGACTGGTCAGCTTGGGGATGTGATGAAAGAGTCCGCAAGAACGGGCATCAGCTACATTCGTTCCGTAAGCAGAACTTATCAGATCGCAGAAGATTTCTTTGAGAAGCATGATATTCATGTACATATTCCGGAAGGGGCTGTGCCAAAAGATGGGCCGTCAGCTGGGATTACCATGGCAACAGCCATGATTTCTGCGATTACGGAGAAAAAAGTACGCGCGGATCTTGCCATGACAGGGGAAGTGACTCTGCGGGGACGGGTACTGCCAATCGGTGGCTTGAAAGAGAAGCTTCTGGCAGCGAAAAATGCCGGGATTAAAACCGTTCTTGTTCCAGGGAAAAATATGGCAGATGTAGAAGAGCTTTCTTCGGAGATCACCAGAGGACTGGAGATACTGCCTGTGGAACATATGGAAGAAGTATTAAAAGCAGCATTTGTTTCAGAAAATGAGGATAAAATATCCGGACAGGAGTAAACTATGGTAATAAAGAATATCAATCTGGAAACGGTGTGTGGAATTACAAGTAAATTGCCGGAAAATGACAAACCGGAGATTGCATTTGCCGGAAAGTCCAATGTTGGAAAATCATCTTTGATCAATGCACTGATGAATCGGAAATCTTATGCGAGGATTTCTGCGACACCGGGAAAGACACAGACCATCAATTTTTATAATATCAACGAAGAACTGTATCTGGTGGATCTGCCAGGATATGGTTATGCAAAGGTATCAGAAAAGGAAAAAATACAGTGGGGAAATTTGATCGAGAGATATCTGCATACTTCCAAACAACTCAAAGCAGTCTTTCTTCTGATCGATATCCGGCATGATCCTTCAGCAAATGACAAGATGATGTATCAGTGGATCGTAGATCAGGGATTTCAGCCGATCATCATTGCAACGAAGCTGGATAAGTTAAAACGGAGCCAGGTGCAGAAGCATGTCAAAATGCTGAAGACAGGGCTGAATCTGCTGCCGGGAACAAAAGTGATCCCATTTTCTTCTGTGACCAAACAAGGACGGGATGAAATATGGGAACTGGCAGAGCGGGAGTATCTGTTTCCAGAGCGGTTTGAAGAGGAAGCAACAGAAGAGTAGAAGGAAGACAGACAAAGCAGAATGCAAAAAGGGGAATGCGTATGGAACGAAAAAGACCTTACTGGCAGGTGGCGGTAAGCCTGATTTTTAGTATACTTGCAACAGCGGCGTTCATTATCCTGGGTGTGAAGGCAATCGGATTTCTGATGCCATTTGCAGTAGGATGGATTATTTCAGCGATTGCGACTCCACTGGTCAACTGGCTGGAAAAGCGGTTAAAGATCGTGAAAAAACTGGGAACTGCGATGATCGTTATTCTAGTCATTGGGCTGATCGTACTGGCAGGCTATTTTGCGATCAGTCGGATCGTCACAGAAGTGACAGATCTGATCCGGAATTTTCCGGATATTTATGCACAGCTGGAAGAAGGACTGCGGGAGATTGGGGAGACCCTGTCCGGGGCATTCCACAGACTGCCGCAGGGAATCCAGGATGGATGGACAGCCATGATCGCCAATCTGGATACGTATATGGGAGAACTGGTGTCTAAGATCAGCGAACCGACAGTGACAGCGGCGGGAAATTTTGCAAAAAGACTGCCGTCGTATCTGATTTCTTTCATTGTGGCAATCCTGGCAGCATATTTCTTTACGATCCAGAGAGAAGAAGTGATCGCATGGTTTAAAAAGATCGCACCGCCTTCTGTGGAAAAGAGAATGACATTGGTGATGGACAATCTGAAATATGCAGTAGGCGGATATTTCAAGGCACAGTTTAAGATCATGGGGATTGTATTTCTGATCCTGTTTGCGGGATTTCTTGTGCTGGATATCCATTATGCGGTTCTGGTTGCATTTTTGATCTCCTTTTTGGATTTCCTGCCGTTTTTTGGCACCGGGACAGCGCTGATCCCATGGGCGATTTACTCCTTCTTTATCGGAGAATATAGGATCATGGCAGGTTTGGTTATCATCTATGCAGTGTCTCAGGTTGTACGTCAGCTGCTGCAGCCAAAACTGGTGGGAGACAGTATGGGAATGAATCCACTGGTGACATTGCTGCTTTTGTATGTGGGATATCGGATCAAGGGTGTGCTGGGAATGATCCTGGCAGTGCCGCTGGGACTGGTTCTGATCAATATGTGTCAGGCAGGAGCCTTTGATTATATTCTGGACGATGTCAAAATATTGGTAGAAGGGATTCTGGGACTTCGGGAAGAAGTGCCGGAAGAGAAAAAAGAAGAATTATAGAAAAAAGATGACAAATCCAGGAGCGGACTTGTCATCTTTTTTCTATATAGATTATCTACTTGTCTTTTCGGCATACTCTGCAGCTAGTGTATCAAATGCTTCGGTATGGGTTGGATACCATGCATCAAAGGTGCTGTCAGCTGCAGCAATCTGTGTTCCGAGAGCAGCGAGAAATTCCGGAATCACAGATTCCAGGATGACTCCTTTTTCTGTACCGAGATGTGCACCGGGCTCTTTGCCGCATCCGTTTACAAATAATTTAAAGGCAGACTCCATGTTGCCGTCTACCCGTTTGGAATGTCCGACAAAGCCAATGCCTGCTGCCTGGTGGCTTCCGCAGCTGGATGGACATCCGGAGACATGGATTCTTGGCAATACACCATCTGTAAAGTGTTCCTCGCGGACACGCCGGATGCAGGCATCTAAAAGTGCGTAAGAGTTGCGAAGTCCGTGCTGACAGATTGGGACACCGATACAGCTGACGCTACTTTCAAACAGAGAAGCGGCGCCGTCAGAGGTAACGTCTAAAACGGCAGGAACTTCTTTGGCTGTCAGATTGATGAGATACAGTGTGCCGTCTGGTGAAATCCGAAGTTCTGCTTCCGGCATCTCTTTGATCACTTTATAAATCTGAGCAGGCTTTTCAGGCGCAAGCCGTCCACCAATTGGATGGTAGGAAACGGTGTATAAGCCGTCTTGTTTCTGAGAAAGAATTCGTGTCTCGGCAAGAAGTTCTTCCGAGAGGATGCCGTTAGGAGTTTTTGATATTGGCTCGCTGGATTCTATTGGCCATGGAGTCAGTGTGTTCCGGGCTTCTTCTACAAATTGGAGGAAATTGCTTCGGATGCCTTCTTCTCCTAAGGTATCCTGAAGATAACGGGTTCTGGATTTTGCACGGGATTCATAATTGCCGTAAGTAGTAAACAGGCGAATCATCGCGTGTACGTAAAGAGATACTTCTTCTGGCTTGGCATCATCCGTAATGTGAACGCCCAGCTTCGGATTAGGTCCTAGACCACCGGCACAATAGACAGAAAATGTTCCATTTTCTCTTGCCACAAATCCCAGATCACGGAATGTAGCATGTACTTCATTGGCAGGAGTATTGGAAAATCCTACTTTCAGTTTTCTTGGCATATGCAGTCCCGGCATTTTGGTAAGAAGATATTCTCCGGCAGCTTTTGCATAAGGAAATACGTCAAATGTCTCATCCGGTGCAACTCCAGTTAACGGGCTTGCCATTACGTTTCGTGGATTGTCTCCGCCGCCTCCAAGTGTTACGATCCCAGTCTTCAAAGCGTCCCGCACAAGCTGCGGAACAGAAGCAGCAGACAGGTTGTGGAACTGAATGGTCTGGCAGGTGGTCAGTTTCAGCAGAGAGATCTGATGCTCTGAAATTTTGTCCGCCAGAAATTTTAAAGTGTCTTTTGTGATATGACCGCCGGGAAGACGCAGTCTCAGCATATATCCGGATTCTTTCTGCGCATAGCTTCCAAAGCCGCCGGAGATTCCTTTGAATGTTTTCCGGTCGATCTCTCCGGCTTCAAAAGCATGGAGTTTTTCTTCAAATATGTCAATGTCATTCTCAAATTTCTGTAATAATTCCTGTGAAAGCATAGTATGTGCCCCTTTCTGTGTGGTAAATTTGATAAACCATATTCCTAGTATAATCAAGGGAAAAGGAGAGTACAAGGGGAATTGTGAAATTTTCATCTTTGTGTCGGGAAAATATGGCATCCCAAACACTTCATTGTTATAATAGGAACAGAATAAAAACAGGAGAATGTAGGATGGATACAATTTTAATTATCGAAGATGACAGGGATCTGCGGGAAGGTCTGGAATATACACTAAAGGGAGAAGGATACCATATCCTGACGGCAGAAAATGCAGGACAGGGGCTAGCGGCATGGAAGCAGTCAGACTGTGACCTGATCATTTTGGACTGTAATCTTCCGGATGGCAATGGATTTGACTTGTGCAGCAAGATCCGGGAAACCAGTGATGTATTTTTACTGATGCTGACAGCAAGGGATTCGGAGATCGATGAGGTGAAAGCCCTAGAAATGGGAGTGGATGATTATATGTCAAAACCATTTTCGATTGCAGTGTTAAAGGCGCGGATTAAAAAATTACTGGCACGCAAGAGAACACAGCAGCGAGTATACTCAAATGGGATCTGCCTGGATAAAAGCAGCTGTCAGGTGATCTGCAAAGAAGAGCAATCCGAGCTGAGTAAGATAGAGTATAAGCTGCTGTTATATTTTATGGAGAATCCGGGACAGGTGTTGTCAAAGGAACAGATTTTAGAGCAGATATGGGATAAAGACGGAAAATTTGTGGACGACAATACGGTATCGGTCAACATTCGAAGGCTCAGAAAAAAGATAGAGGAAGATCCCAAAAATCCGAAATACATTCAAACGATCCATGGACTTGGATACATCTGGAGAGAAGAGGAGAAGAGATAAGAAGATGGAAATGATTCAAATGGGGATCCTGGCAGCAGTGGGGATCATGGGCATGGCGTTTGGGATGTATGAGAGATGGAAACGAGAGAGGCTGTATCAAAAAACAGATGCTATGCTGGAATCTGTGTTAGAGAAACAGAAGGTGTCAGTGTCAGATCTGAAAGAAGGGGAGATATCCGCACTTGCGGGAAAAATCTGCAGGATCCAGGAACAGGAGGAAATATCAGTGCAGTTGGCAGAGGAGGAAAAGGAGCAGGTGAAAAGCCTGATCTCCAATATGTCCCATCAGTTAAAAACTCCGCTTGCCAATATCCGAATGTATGAAGAAATCCTGAGGGAAGAACCAGATGCCGCAACGAGACGTCAGTTTTTGGAAAAAATGAAGAAACAAAGTGAAAAACTGGAGTGGATTTTAAATTCTTTGTTTAAAATGGTAAAGCTGGAACAAAATGTGATCTTGTTTGAGGCAGAGATGACCCCGATCCGAAAGACGATCCAGGAGGCGGTCAGTCTGATCTATGAAAAAGCAGCACAAAAACAAATTCAGATCCAGATGGGGGATATTCCAGATCTTTTGTTGTATCACAATCAGAAATGGACAGCAGAGGTGTTCGCGAATCTGCTGGAAAATGCAGTGAAATATACAAAAGAAGGCGGTTTGATCCAGATCGATCTGCATCAGTATGAGATGTATGCACAGATTCAGATCAAAGACAATGGGATGGGGATCCGGGCAGAGGAATACCCGTTGATCTTTCAGCGGTTTTACCGGAGCAAGGATGCCGGGAATCTGGAGGGGAGCGGTATCGGCCTTTACCTGTCAAAACTGATCGCAGAGAAAGAGAAGGGATATCTGCAGGTAGAATCGGTCTATGGAAAAGGCAGCTGCTTTTCTGTATTTTTGAAACTGGAAAAATGACAAATTTGTAAGAACTTTCTGTGAGCATGTAGGATTTCTGTAAGGTGCGTCTGTTACACTAAAAACAGGAAAAGAAAAGGAGAACAAAAAATGAAAGTTTTAGAAGTACAGCATGTCGTAAAAACATATGGTGTTGCTCCCAATCAGGTAACAGCCCTTTCCGATGTCAGTTTTACTGCAAAATCCGGAGAATTTATTGCAATTGTAGGAACCAGCGGTTCCGGGAAAAGTACCTTGTTAAATTTGCTGGGAGGTCTGGATGTTCCGACAAAAGGGAAAATCTGGATCCGGGAACACGAGATCGCACGCTTAAGCAGAAAAGAACAGACGATTTTCAGAAGACGGAACATCGGATTTGTGTTTCAGAATTACAGCCTGATGCCGGTGCTCAATGTGTATGATAACGTGGCGCTCCCGATTACCTTTGATAAAGGAAGCCATATAGATCATGAATATCTGAAGGGACTGCTGAAAGAGTTGGGATTATGGGAAAAGAGAACACGATACCCAAGCGAACTCTCCGGAGGACAGCAGCAGCGAGTTGCCATCGCCAGAGCACTTGCGAACAAGCCGGCGCTTCTGCTTGCGGATGAGCCAACCGGAAATCTGGATTCCAGAACCGCAGTCGAAGTGATTGGACTGTTAAAAACCAGCAGTCAGAAGTATCATCAGACGGTGCTGATGGTGACTCATAATGAAGCGCTGGCACAGACCTGTGACAGGATCCTACGCATTGAGGATGGAAAATTGTATCAGAGAGAAGCATTTTCCTGTGAGGAAGGCGGTGAATGGATATGAAACAGATTCTTTACCTTGCATGGTCCTATCTGAAATATTACAAAAAGCAGACATCGGCACTCTTTCTAGGAATTGCATTATCCTGTGCGCTCTTTACCGGGATCGGTTCTCTTCAGGAGAGCGGAACCCATGCAGCCAGGGAAAATGCGCGCATGGGATCCGGGGACTGGCACTATACGATGCGATGTGATCTGCCCTGGTTTGAAGCATTTCAGGAGACCTATGAGCCGGGAAAGCAGATGCAGGGATATTGCGTGGAACAGACGGGGATTTTGACCATACGGAAAGTGGTGGAAGAACCCTATGAGATCGAGCTGGATTATGCCGATGAAGGGTATCTTTCCATGATGGGACGGACGATGGAAGCGGGCAGATATCCGGAAGAAGAAGGGGAGGTGGCGCTGGATACATTTACCTTGCAGAATTTGGAGATTCCGCAGGAATTAGGAACAACGTTTACTCTGGATGGAGAGACTTTTACTCTTTCAGGGATCGTGTCAGAGCAGCCTGCACAATTAGAACAAAAGATGCAGATATTTGTAAATCCGACCTTGGACTATGGGACAAATGGACAGTTTTTTTATGTGAAGTTTGATGAGAAAACGAAGATATATGATCAGATGTCAGCTTTTTGTGATTCGTTTGGGCTCCAGAAGGAGCAGATCCGCGCCAATTGGGATCTGCTGGAATGGCTCAAAAACGGAGTTCCGGTATCGGTACTGGAGATTCTGAAAACAGGGATGCAGGACTGGGGAGTTACAGGTCTTCCTTATATCTGGGGAAATCTGGATGAAGCATGGGATCTGACGGAGAAAGCAGTACTGGGAGCCCTGGGGCTGTTTGGAGCATTTGTGATCTACAGTTTGTTTCAGGTTTCTGTGCGGAAACGGATGTCTCAGTACAGTGTGATGCAGACGCTTGGAATGGGAACGAAAGCTACGTTTGGAGTTCTGATGACAGAACTTGGCATGATCTTTCTGGCAGCCTATCCGGTTGGGTGTGTGCTGGGAAATCTGGCAGCTTGGGGGATCTATCAGAAGATCGGCAGTATTTTTGTCCCATCCAATGAATCTCTGCACGGCAATATCTATGCGGCAGCAGATGCAGCCAGAGAAGCGGCACAGGAAGGAATCCCGTCAGCAGGACAATTTCAGATCGCAGGTGAGGTAATCGTGCTGGGAAGTATATTCTTATTTGTACTCCTTATATGTGTCAGCGGTTTGCTGGTACGAAGCATGCAGAAGCAGACTTTGCGGGAAATGATGATCACAGAAGACAAGAGCCGGAGGAAAAAGCGAACGATCTATAGCCTGAAACACAAAGATCTGACCGGTGTATTGACCAGTAAATTTATGTTTTCCAGAAAAAAGACCTTTGTCGGAATCGTGTTGTCTCTTTCCGTGGGAAGTGTTCTATTTCTGGGGACAGCCTATCTGGCGGAGAATGCAAAGATCAACAATGAGCTGACCTTTAAAGCGGATGACGGGCTTGGTTCGGATATTCAGGTATATGAGGATTCCAATGATCTCTCTGAGACAATCCCGGAGAAACAGGCCAGGCAGATGAACAAGGTAGAAGGTTTGCAGTTGGTCCAGCCTGTTCGCTATATGCCGGGAGAAGTGACACTCTCCAACGAAGAATTTCACTGGCCCGAATTTTATCTGGCAGAGAAAAAAGCACAGGGAAATGTGCTGGATGCAAATGAGCGGATGGTGGAGAACTACAATGGAAGACTGGTGCGGGAATCAGAGGATGCGTATCGGCTGAAAGTCAATGTGTACGGGTATGAAGAAGAGATGCTGGAAGAATTGCAGGATTATCTGCTGGAAGGAACCATTGATCCTCAAAAAATGCAGGTAGAAGATTCGGTGATCCTGGCGACTTTGATGGATGGCCAGGGAAATTATGACGGAATTGAATTATCTCCGGGAGATTCTTTCACGGTGAGGACACCGAAGGATTCCAAAGCTCCGGCAGAATTGCTGCGGTTTCAGGCAGCAGAGGATCAGTATCAGGATACAAAGCTGAACGTGCAGGCAGTAGTCAGCCGGCCACTGGCAAGAGTGGAGCAGTTTTATGAAGAGGGCGCCGGAAACGGTGTCAGCCTGATCATGACGAATGAACAGATGGAGAAGTATTTTGGCGTTCAGGATTACCGGACGATCAGTCTGTCTCTGGAAAAAGGGGCAGATGCCGCGGATATGACAGAAGCGATCCAAAGGATTGTCTCCGGGGTGTCTGGCTGTATCGTGAAAGATTATACCAGACAGATTGAAGTGCAGAATTTCTATCTGAAGCAGAAACTGATGTTCTTTTATGGGATTGCTCTGGTGCTGCTGGTGATCAGCCTGCTGCATATTATGAACAATATGCAGTATCTGGTAGCGGCAAGAAAACATGAATTTGGGATTTTGCGAGCCATGGGGATCACCGATTACGGTTTTCGAAAAATGTTGTGTAAGGAAGGAATCCGATATGGACTCTATGCCAGCGTGGCAATGGTTGTCCTGGATGTAATCGTGCAGAAGATTTTGTATTATTTTATGACCCATGTATTTTTGTATTTACATCCAAAAAGTGAGATCCAACTGCTTCCGATATTGCTCATGACAGCGGTCAATCTTGTTATCTGTGTGACGGCAGTGCTGCTTTCCGGCCAGTCTGTGTTAAAAGAAGAAGTCGTGGATGTGATACGGGAATAAAGATTCTGGAATGGGAAACTTTTTTGGGAATATAATAAAAAGTTTCTGATTTGGGAATAAAAATTGAAAAATAGAGCATTTTATGTTATAAGGAAGAAAAGCAGGCAGGGAATGTCTGCTTTACTTTTTTTGAAGATTTTGTTACTCTATAGAAACAGGAGTCTGTAGTTTTCGTAAAATCAGTGGATTCAAAAACAGAGGTGACGGATATGGAAAATAAAAAGATCAGTGCAGCATTATTGGGATTTGGGACAGTTGGGAGCGGTGTATACAAACTGCTTCAGAGACGTGCCGGGACGATGATACACAAAGCAGGTGCTGAATTGTGTATTGAAAAGATCCTGGTACACAATTTGAATAAAAAAAGAGAAGGGGTGGAGGAAGCTCTGCTCACAACAGACTGGAATTCGATCATCACGGATCAAAAGATCCAGATCGTGATTGAAGTGATGGGTGGGATCGAACCTGCAAAAACCATGATCGAAGAAGCACTGAAAGCTGGAAAACATGTGGTGACAGCCAACAAAGACCTCATGGCGGAGCACGGAGGGGAACTGTTAGATCTGGCAGCAGCGCATGGATGCGATCTGCTTTTTGAGGCATCTGTGGCCGGTGCGATTCCTATTATCCGTCCACTCAAACAGTGCCTGGCAGGAAATGAAATCTCAGAAGTGATGGGAATTGTCAATGGGACAACAAACTATATTCTGACCAAGATGTTTGAAGAGAATATGAGTTTTCAGGAGGCTCTTGCAAAAGCAACAGAACTGGGATATGCGGAGGCGGATCCGACTGCTGATGTGGAAGGACTGGATGCAGGAAGAAAAGCAGCCATTTTGTCTTCCATTGCGTTTCATTCCCGGGTACAGTTAAAAGACGTCTATACAGAAGGAATCACAAAGATCACAGCAGAAGACATTGCATATGCCAAAGAGTTTGACTGTGTGATCAAATTGCTTTCCGTGGCGCATCATACGGACAGCGGGATCGAAGTAGGGGTCTATCCGATGCTGCTTGGAAAAGAACATCCACTGGCTTCCGTGCGGGATTCGTTCAATGCAGTGTTTGTACATGGAGATGCAGTGGATGACGCCATGTTTTATGGAAGAGGGGCAGGGGAGATGCCGACGGCAAGCGCAGTGGTCGGAGATGTGATCGATGTGGTCAGAAACCTGCAGTTTGGATGCAATGGAAGAATCAGCTGTACATGCTATCGCAATCTTCCGGTGAAGCCGTTTGATGAAGTGAAGCATAAGTTTTTCCTCAGAATGCAGGTGAAGAACGAACCCGGAGTGCTGGCAAAAGTAGCCAGTGTATTTGGAGACCACAAAGTCAGCATTCGAAGAGTGGTACAAAAGTATGTACAGGAGACGGCTGCAGAATTAGTCATCAGTACAGAGAAAGTAAAAGAGTACCATATCCAGGATGCGTTAAAAGAATTACAGAATACAGACAGTATTTTTGAGATCAGCAGTATAATCAGAGAATATTAGGAGGAAGAGAAAAACAGTGAGTTACGCGGATAAAGTATTTATAGAGATGTGCAGAGATATCATTGACAACGGGACAAGCACAGAGGGAGAAAAAGTGCGTCCGGTCTGGGAAGATGGGACTCCGGCCTATACCATTAAAAAGTTTGGGGTGGTGAACCGCTATGATCTTTCCAAAGAATTTCCGGCACTGACACTGAGAAGAACAGGAATCAAGAGCTGTGTGGATGAGATGCTTTGGATCTGGCAGAAAAAATCCAACAACATCCATGATCTGAACAGCCATATCTGGGACAGCTGGGCAGATGAGGACGGTTCCATCGGGAAAGCGTATGGATATCAGATGCAGGTAAAGCATCAGTATAAAGAGGGAATGATGGACCAGGTGGACCGGGTGATCTATGACCTGAAAAATAATCCGTACAGCCGGCGTATCATGACCAATATTTATGTGCATCAGGATCTTCACGAGATGAACCTGTATCCATGTGCATACAGCATGACGTTTAATGTGACCAAAGAAAAGGACAGCGATAAGCTGACACTGAATGGTATTTTAAACCAGCGTTCCCAGGATGTTCTGGCAGCGAACAACTGGAATGTGTGTCAGTATGCAGTCCTGCTTCATATGCTGGCGCAGGTATGCGATATGAATGTGGGAGAGTTTGTTCATGTGATCGCAGATGCCCATATTTATGACCGTCATGTGCCGATGATCGAAGAGTTGATAAAAAGAGAGCCTCTTCCGGCTCCGAAGTTCTGGCTGAATCCGGAGATCAAAGATTTTTATGAGTTTACGCCGGATGATGTCAGGCTGGATGGATATGAGACCCATCCGCAGATAAAAAACATTCCAATCGCAGTATAGAAAAGGAGAAAGACAATGAATGCAATCGTAGCAGCAGACAAAAACTGGGCAATCGGTTATAAAAATAAATTGCTGGTCAGCATTCCGGCGGATATGAAGTTTTTCCGCCAGATGACAAGCGGGAAAGTTGTGGTAATGGGGAGAAAGACGCTGGAAAGCTTTCCAAATGGTCTTCCCCTGAAAAACAGAACAAATATTGTACTGACAGGAAATCCAAATTATCAGGTCAAAGATGCCGTGATCGTGCATACACCAGAGGAGTTGCTGGAAGAACTGAAACAATATGACGAGGAAGAGATCTTTGTGATCGGGGGAGAGAGCATTTACCGGATGCTGCTTCCTTACTGTCAGAAAGTGTATGTGACCAAGATCGATCACGCGTATCAGGCAGACACCCATTTCCCAAATCTGGATCTGCTGGAAGAATGGAAGATGACAGAGGTCAGTGAGGAACATACCTGCTTTGATCTGGAGTATGTCTTCACCACCTATGAGCGTCAATCGTGAAAGCAGGCGATATGATGAAATCTTTCAGAGCATACAGGGGAAAAGTGGCGGTCTTGCTGCTGACAGCAGTTGCCCTGATGATTGATGTGTCCGGATGCCGGCATGTGAGTGAAGAATCCGAAAACAGAAAAGATACCTTGCGTGTTGTGACGACCATTTTTCCACAGTATGATTTTGTCCGTCAGATTGCTGGGGAACATGCAGAAGTATCCATGCTGTTAAAGCCTGGAGAAGAGACCCATTCCTATGAGCCCACGCCGCAGGATATTTTAAAGATCCAGAACTGCGATCTGTTTATTTATGTAGGAGGAGAGAATGACGAATGGGTGGAAGATATTCTGGAATCCATTGATACAGAGCAGATCCGGCAGCTTCGGCTGATCGACTGCGTGGAAACCGTCAATGAAGAGCATGTAGAAGGCATGAAAGAGGAGCGCGGTCATGAGCATGGAGAAGAGGATGCACATCAGGAAGTAGATCACGGATCCCATGAGACTCTGACACCGGATGAGCATGTATGGACTTCTCCGGAAAATGCCATCTCCATCGTGGAGAGGATCACAGAAGAGCTTGCCGGGCTGGATCCAGAGCATCAGGCAGAGTATGAAGAAAACAAAGAAGCATATGGAAAACAGCTGGAAGAACTGGATGATGCATTCCGTGAGGTAGTACGATCCGCCAAAAGAGAGGTCCTTCTTTTTGGGGACCGGTTTCCCTTCCGTTATTTTGCGGATGCCTATGACCTGGATTACTATGCGGCATTTCCCGGCTGTGCATCGGATACCGAACCAAGCGCGGCAACCATGGCATTTCTGATCAATAAGGTGAAGGAAGAGCAAATTCCGGTGGTTCTGAAGATGGAATTGAGCAATGAAAATATTGCCAATGCCATTGCAGAGACGACCCATGCAGAAGTGCGGACATTTTACAGCTGTCATAATCTGACAGCCAGGGAATTTGCCGAAGGGGAGACCTATCTGAGCATGATGAAAAAGAATGTAGAGACATTGAAGGAGGCTTTGAACTAAATGGCATTGATACAATGTGACGGGATTTCGATCGCATACGAAGGGCAGACTGTGGTAAAAGATCTGTCGTTTCAGATCGGGCAGGGAGATTATCTGTGTATCGTAGGAGAGAATGGTTCCGGGAAGAGTACGCTGGTGAAAAGTCTTCTTGGTTTGAAGCAGCCCTTTCAGGGAGAAATCATGCTGGGAGATGGACTGAAACAAAACGAGATCGGATATCTTCCCCAACAGACTGTGGTACAGAGAGATTTTCCGGCCAGCGTATACGAAGTGGTGCTTTCTGGAAGGCTCAACAGCCGCGGCTGGAAGCCATTTTACAGTGCGGCAGATAAACAGGCAGCCAGAGAGAATATGGAGCTTTTGGGGATCCGAACGATGGAGCATCAGTGTTTCCGGGATCTGTCCGGGGGACAGAAACAAAGAGTGCTGCTGGCACGAGCACTTTGTGCCACGAAAAAACTGCTTCTGCTGGATGAACCGGTAACAGGACTGGATCCTTTGGTAACTGCGGAATTTTATCAGTTGATCGAAAGGATCAACAAAGAATCTGAAATTGCAGTGGTCATGGTGTCCCATGATATTGAAAGCGCCCTGCAGTATGCAAGCCATATCCTGCACTTACAGGAAAGTGCCAGATTCTGGGGTACTACAGAAGAATATCGAAACAGCGAGGCAGGCAGGAAATTTCTGGGAGGTGAGATGGATGTTTGATACTGTGGCAGAAATGTTGTCTTATCCGTTTATGGTGCGTGCTTTTCTGGTAGGCTCCCTGGTAGCTTTATGTTCGGCGCTTCTGGGTGTGAGTCTGGTGCTGAAACGATATTCGATGATCGGAGACGGGCTTTCCCATGTAGGATTTGGCGCCATGGCAGTGGCAGCAGCGCTGAATGCAGCTCCACTGGCAGTAGCCATTCCTGTGGTAGTGGTGGCGGCAGTTTTACTGCTTCGCATCAGTGGTAGCAGTAAGATCAAAGGAGATGCGGCTATCGCGCTGATCTCCACGGGAGCTTTGGCGATCGGGATCATGGTGATCTCTATGACGACAGGAATGAATACCGACGTATATAATTACATGTTTGGGAGTATTCTTGCCATGAGTGGGACAGATGTACAATTAAGTATGGTGTTATCACTGGCAGTGCTGGTATTATATTTATTTTTTTACAATAAGATTTTTGCGATTACTTTTGATGAGACGTTTGCACTGGCGACTGGAGTCCGATCCAATCTGTACAATACGCTGATCGCGATCCTGACAGCGGTCACTATTGTATTGGGCATGCGGATGATGGGAGCGTTGCTGATTTCCAGTCTGGTGATCTTTCCGGCATTGACTTCTATGCGGGTGTTTAAAAATTTCAAGGGGGTGATCCTGAATTCGGCGGTCGTATCCGTGGTATGTTTGATCCTGGGAGTGACGATCTCTTATGTGTATGCCACACCGGCAGGAGCCAGCGTTGTGGTAGTGAATATGGTAGCTTTGGCAATGTACAGTGTGATCGGCGCAGTAAAAAACGGGAGAAAGCGATAGAAAAGCAGAAATGATGTTAAAAAACATCAAGAAAAGGAAGTTGACAAAGATAAAAATACACCGTATAATGAGAACAAATTTCAGCAGCGAAAGCCTCTGAAATTCATGGTATGAGGAATTATATTCGCCCTGAGCTTTTGAGAGCTTGGGGCGTTTTGCTTAAGGAGGGTGTTAGAATTGAGGCAGATTTCAGGAAACAAATTGCTGGTAAAAGCATTAAAAGAAGAGGGTGTGGAAGTATTGTTCGGATATCCGGGGGCATGTACCATTGATATCAGTGATGAACTGTATAAGCAAAGTGAGATTGATGTGATCCTGCCAAGGCACGAACAGGCTCTGGTGCATGAGGCAGATGCGTATGCGCGGACCACAGGAAAAGTGGGGGTCTGTCTGGTGACCAGTGGTCCGGGTGCTACCAACCTGGTGACAGGGCTTGCCACTGCCAATTACGATAGTGTGCCCCTTGTCTGTTTTACTGGACAGGTAGCAAGGCATCTGATCGGAAATGATGCTTTTCAGGAAGTGGACATTGTAGGGATCACGCGGAGCATTACCAAATATGGCGTGACTGTTACCAAAAGAGAAGATCTGGGACGGATCATCAAAGAGGCATTTTACATTGCAAAAACCGGAAGGCCGGGACCGGTCCTGATTGATCTTCCAAAGGACGTGATGGCCGAACTTGGGAATGCCGAGTATCCGAAAGAAGTGAACATCCGTGGATATAAACCGAACACTAGCGTCCATATTGGACAACTCAAAAAGGCATTGAAGATGCTGCACAAGGCAAAACGTCCGCTGTTTTTAGCAGGAGGAGGTGTGAATATTGCACGTGCCAATGCCCTGTTCACAGAAGTGGCGGAGAAGACGCAGGTACCGGTCGTGACGACAATCATGGGACGGGGAGCGATTCCCACCAGTCATCCGCTTTTCATCGGGAACCTGGGAATGCATGGCGCTTATGCGGCCAATATGGCGGTCAGTGGATGCGATCTCTTATTTTCCATCGGAACCCGGTTCAATGACCGTATTACCGGAAAACTGCATGAATTTGCACCCCATGCGCAGATCGTACACATTGATATCGATACGGCGTCCATTTCCAGAAATATCCATGTAGATATCCCAATTGTGGCAGATGCAAAAGAAGCGCTGGGAAAGATGACGGAATATGTAGAGTCTTGTGAGACAAAAAAATGGCTGGCACAGATCGCGTCATGGAAAGAAGAGCATCCGCTTCGGATGAAACGCCATGCTCTGATGAGCCCGCTTGATATCATCGAAGAGATGAATCGCCAGTTTGACGATGCTATTTTGGTAACTGATGTAGGACAGCATATGATGCTGGTATCCCAGTATGCGGAAATTACAGAGAAGAAGCAGCTAATCATGTCCGGAGGTCTTGGAACAATGGGATATGGATTTCCGGCGGCCATCGGCGCACAGATCGGGAATCCGGATAAACGGGTGATCGTGGTATCCGGAGACGGAGGCATGCAGATGAATATCCAGGAGTTTGCAACAGCGGTACTGGAAGAAACACCGGTAATCGCCTGTGTATTTAACAATACCTATCTTGGAATGGTGCGGCAGTGGCAGAAGCTGTTTTATGGGAAGCGTTATGGAATGACCAATCTGCGCGCCGGAGCACTCTCCAGACGCACTCAGGGAGAAGAATTTCCGGAGTATACACCGGATTTTGTGAAGCTGGCAGAAAGCTATGGAGCAAAGGGAATCCGCGTGACAAAGACAGAAGAGATCAAAGCAGCCTTTGAAGAGGCAAAAAAGAATACCAAAACACCGACCTTGATCGAGTTCATCATTGATCCGGAAGAGATGGTATATCCAATGATCAAACCGGGCGGAACACTGGAAGATATGATCATGGATTGTTAGGAGGACAGAGAGCATGGTAGACAGAAGTATGAAGAAAAGATGGATTTCTCTTTATGTAGAAAATCAGGTGGGAGTTCTCTCCAAGATTTCCGGTCTGTTTTCGGGAAAATCTTACAACCTGGACAGTCTGACAGTAGGAACGACGGAAGATCCGACCGTATCCCGGATGACCATTGCAACGGTTAGTGATGATGAGACCTTTGAACAGATCAAAAAACAGCTCAACCGTATGATTGAAGTCATCAAGGTCATCGACTTTACCGATATTTTTGTGCGGATGAAGGAGATTTTGTATATTAAGGTGAGAAAGTGTACGCTGGATCAGAAGGTTGAATTGTTTCAGATCGCAGAAACCTTTAAGGGCAAAGTGATCGACTGTGGCAGAGACAGCCTGCTTCTGGAGTTTGTACAGACAGCAACCAAGAATGACGCGGTGGTAAAACTGATGAAAGAAGAATTCAAAAGTATCGAGGTTGTGCGCGGTGGAAGTGTTGGGATCGAGTCCATCAGTATGATGGAACGATAAAAACAGAGCGCACTCTTGATTTTTGAGGACGAGAGTATTATAATTGCAACAAACAAGTTGCAAATACGTTCGATCAAGGAATGGAGGAGTTTTTGATGGAGAAGAAACAGATCGACTGGGAAAATCTTGGGTTCGGGTACGTGCAGACCGAACAGAGATATGTTTCCAATTATAAAGAAGGAAAGTGGGATGAAGGAGGTCTGACAGAAGACGCCAATGTAGTGATCAATGAATGTGCAGGTGTTCTGCAGTATGCGCAGACTGTATTTGAGGGAATGAAAGCCTATACCACAGAAGACGGAAAGATTGTAGTCTTTCGTCCGGATTTAAATGCAGCACGTATGGCAGCTTCTGCGAGACGTCTGGAGATGCCGGTATTTCCGGAGGAGCGCTTTTTAGAGGCTATCCAGGAGGTGGTAAAAGCCAATGCAGCCTATGTGCCACCCTATGGATCCGGAGCAACATTGTATATCCGGCCCTATATGTTTGGAAGCAATCCGGTGATCGGAGTGAAACCTGCAGATGAGTATCAGTTCCGTGTGTTTGTGACACCGGTGGGACCGTACTTCAAAGGCGGAGTCAAGCCGCTGACTTTGTGTGTTTCGGATTTTGACCGTGCAGCACCCCATGGAACCGGCCATATTAAAGCAGGACTGAACTATGCAATGAGTCTGCATGCCATCATGACTGCTCATGCAAACGGATACGATGAGAATCTGTATCTGGATTCTGCTACAAGAACTAAGGTTGAGGAAACCGGCGGAGCAAACTTTATTTTTGTGACAAAGGATCATAAGATTGTGATGCCACATTCTGATACGATCCTGCCATCGATCACAAGACGTTCTCTTTTGTATGTGGCAGAACATTATCTTGGTCTGGAAGTGGAAGAAAGAGAGGTCTATCTGGAGGAATTGAAGGAGTTCGCAGAGTGCGGACTTTGCGGAACCGCAGCGGTCATCTCTCCGGTAGGAAAGATCGTAGATCATGGAAAAGAAATCTGCTTCCCGAGCGGAATGGAAAAGATGGGACCGACCATTCAGAAATTATATGATACTCTGACAGGAATCCAGATGGGGCATATTGAGGCTCCAAAGGGATGGATCCAGGTAATCGAGTAACGAAAAACAGAAAAAACGTACATCCAGGAGGCATTGTTCCTCTCAGGATGTACGTTTTTTATGCTCTTAAATAATGTGCATAGATTCCGTTTTTCTGAATTAGTTCTTCGTGAGTTCCCCGTTCTGCAATTCCATTGTCTGCAATGACCAGGATCTCATCTGCTCCCTGAATGGTAGACAGACGATGGGCGATGGTAATGGTCGTGCGGTCTTTTGCCAGAATTTCCAGACTTTGCTGGATCCAGCGTTCGCTTTCATTATCCAGTGCGCTGGTGGCTTCATCCAGGATCAGGATCGGAGGATTCTTCAGGAAGACGCGGGCAATGGAGATCCGCTGTTTCTGTCCTCCGGAAAGACGAGTTCCCCGTTCTCCCACAAAGGTGTCGTATCCATCCGGGAGACTTTCGATGAAGTCATGGATATTGGCTTTTTTCGCTGCATCCATGATCTCCTCCATGGAAGCACCTGGTTTTCCGTAAGCAATATTTTCTTTGATGGTGCCGCAGAATAAATACACATCCTGCTGGACGATTCCAATCTGATTCCGAAGGCTGTCCAGCGTCAGGTCACGGATATCTTTTCCGTCGATAGTAATCCGTCCGCCGGTGACATCATAAAATCTCGGTAGAAGGGAACAGATCGTTGTTTTTCCGCTTCCGGATGGTCCGGCAAGTGCGATAGATTTTCCGGCCGGGATCTGGAAGGAAATATGGGACAACACCGGGGTGTCATCATCACTGTAATGGAAAGAGACATCCTCGAAAGAAACCAGTCCACGAACGTTTTTTAACGGTTTTGCATCTGGAGAGTCCTGGATCTCAGGTTCTGTCTCCATTACGGCAAGGAACCGTTTGAAGCCGGAGAAGCCTTTCTGGATCATCTCGGTCAGCTCGACCAAAATCTGGATGGGACTGATAAAAATTCCGATATACAGCGCATACATGGCAAGATCCACTGCCTGCATCTCTCCTTTGGCAATCAAATATCCGCCAAAGACCAGGGTGACAAGGTACATCATGCCCTGGAAGAACAGGTTGTATCCCATAAAACCGCCCATGCAGTGATAATTGGCATCTTTGGATAGCAGGAAGTTGTGATTGCTTTTGCGGAACTTTTCTCGTTCAATTTCTTCATTGGCAAAAGACTGTACTACACGGATGCCGGCAAGAGTATCCTGAAGGCGGGAATTGACGTCTCCGATCTTTTTTCTGTTTTCCATAAAAGTAGCCTGCATGCGCCGATTCTGACTCATCGAGAACGCGAACATACAAAATACCAGAAATAAAAGCGGGATCGCCAGTTTCCAGTTAATCAGAAACAGAAATACAAAAGAACCGATGATCTTGATCACGGAGATAAACAGGTTCTCCGGGCCATGGTGTGCAAATTCTGCAATGTCAAACAAGTCGGACACCAGTTTGCTCATCATCTGTCCCGAATTGTTCTGATCGTAATAAGAAAAGGAAAGCTTTTCATAATGATCAAAGAGCTGTTGGCGCATATCCCGTTCCATATAAGCGCCCATCATATGCCCCTGATAGCTGACATAATATTTGCAGAGGCTCTGGATCAGATACATGATCAGAAGAGCAGCTGCGATGGGAAGCAGCGCCTGTAAGATCACAGAATTGCTTTTGGTAAATAATGTATTGGTACAGGTACGCAGGATCTGGGGATAGGCCAGGTCGATCAGACTGATGATGGTGGCACAGATCAGATCCAGAAAGAATACGGTCTTATAAGGACCATAATAATGGATAAACTTTTTCAGTGTGTGCATAAATAACCCCTCTTTCTTCGAATGTGAGAACAGATGTTTTGTTATCTGACAACTCCATACTACCATAATCAAAAAAAACAGACAAGCGAAACAGCGTAAAAAGAGATTGACAGAAGAAAAAAGATGTGATATGCTGTCAAAGCTAAAAAAATAGGTCATGTACAAAGCCATGTGGTTTCTCCGTTTCAGAATAAATGGAGGCACATGGCTTTTTTTTGAGAACAGGAGGTTATGATGCAGGAACAGAGCAATAAAATGGGAACCAAGGAAATTTTTCCATTACTGATGAGTATGTCGCTTCCTATGGTATTATCGATGTTGGTACAGTCACTTTACAACATCATAGACAGTATTTATGTATCCAGACTGGGAACCGGCGCATTGACAGCCGTTTCCCTTGCGTATCCGCTGCAGAATATCGTGGTTTCGGTGGCAGTGGGGATCGGCGTGGGAATTGGTTCGGTCTTGTCGATCAGCCTGGGACAGAGAAATCAGGAGAGGGCAAATGAGGCAGCGACTATGGGGATGGCGCTGACCGTGGTGCATTGCATTTTATTTATTATTGGCGGTCTTCTCATTACAAAACCGTTTATCGGATTGTTTACCGATGATACAGTTATTTTTGAACAGGCGTGTGATTACACATATATTGTATTATGTGTTTCTTTTGGATCGCTGATGCAGATTGCGATGGAGAAGATTTATCAGGGGATCGGAGCGATGAAGACCACCATGATCCTGTTGGGAGTGGGGGCGATCATCAATATCATTTTAGATCCCATCCTGATTTTTGGACTGCTTGGATTTCCGGCAATGGGAGTCAAGGGCGCTGCCATCGCAACGGTGATCGGACAAATTAGTGCTTTTTTGTTATATATTGTAGTCTACCTGAAGAAAAATCCGGGAGTGACGATCCATCCCAGACATCTGCATATGGACTGGAAGTTGATTCGGCAGATTTATTCGGTCGGGATTCCCTCTTCTTTGATGATGACCATGCCATCCATTCTGGTTGGAGGGCTCAATGGGATCCTGGCAGCATTTTCGGATACGTATGTGGCAGTGCTTGGAATCTACTTCAAGCTGCAGACTTTCATCTACATGCCGGCCAATGGGATCGTGCAGGGAATGCGGCCCATCATCGGGTATAATTACGGAGCGGGTGAGAAGAAACGGGTTCAGGATACGATTCGATACAGTGTATTGTCCGCAGCAGTACTCATGTTGATAGGAACCATTGTCTCACTGGTCATTCCAGAAGCAATCCTGGGAATGTTCCAGGCGGATGAAGAATTGCTGCGTACCGGTACAGAAGCACTCAGACTGATCTCCCTTGGATTTTTGGTGTCATCCTTTGGGGTGATCTTCTCTGGTGTATTTGAAGCGCTGGGACGGGGTGTGGATTCCCTTGTTATTTCTTTGCTGCGGCAGTTGGTGATCATTTTGCCGCTGGGATATGTATTGTCTCGCACCATGGGCGCAGTGGGAATCTGGATCAGCTTTCCGATTGCAGAACTGATTGCGGCAGTTGCTTCGTGTTTCCTTCTGAAGCGAATGGAAGGGGGAAGGTATTTCCCTTTTGGAAAACAGAACAGATAAAATAAACAGCCTCCGGATTTTTGTCGTTAAAAATCCGGAGGTTTTCTTTTGAAATTTCAATGTTTTTGCAATAGCACAAAGCAGCAGATCTATGTTAGAATAAAGTATTATAGACGTAGTGTTTATTAAGGGAGGACGAACATGAAGCGCGCATTTCAAATTTTTAAAAGAGACATGAGGAGACTGGCACGCAATCCCATTGCCATGATCGTTGTGGCAGGAGTCTGTCTTCTCCCGTCCTTGTATGCATGGTTTAATATTGCTGCGAATATGGATCCTTATGGGAATACAGGATCTGTTCAGATCGCAGTGGCAAATCTGGATCAGGGAACAGACAATGAGCTGACCGGGGCTCTCAATGCCGGGGAGGAAGTGGTAAAGCAGTTAAAGGAGAATCACGCTCTGGGGTGGAAATTTGTCGGGGAAGAGAAGGCAGTCGATGGTGTGAAATCTGGAAAATACTATGCAGCCATTGTGATCCCGGAAGATTTCAGTGAATCTTTGACAAGTGTCCTGACTGGAACGATCGAGCAGCCAAAGTTTATCTACTATTTAAATGAGAAGAAAAATGCAATCGCACCGAAGATTACAGACAGTGGAGCTACAGCTGTGCAAAGTCAGGTCAATGAAGCGTTTGTAGCTGCGGCATCGGAAGCAGTTTCAGAGATTTTTCAGACATCCGCAGCAGATGCTGCTGGAAATCTGAATGCCCTGCAGTCCAGTGTTGTTTCAGATATCCAGAAAGTATCAGATAATATCAAGAGTTATCAGCAGGTTCTGGCAGAATTTCAGGCAACTTTTCAGGACAGTGATGCCAGGATCCGGGATGTACAGACTGTCATGGATCAGGTGAAAAATGCAGCCTCAAGTGGCGCGGCGGCACTGGATGCGGGGACATCAGCCTTACAGGCAGGGCGGGGAAGTGTATCGGATCTTTCTTCGGCAATTTCAGGAACTTTGACAGAGGGGGAGAATCTGTTATCGGATATCGCAAGTTCTGCGGGGACAGATCTGGGCAGTCTGAATGAGAAGATCCAGTCCGTAAGCGGTAAAGTAGACAGCGCGATGGAGTCCATCCAGAGTGTGATCCGGCTCAATGAGAAGATCATCGAGCTGCTGGCACAGTTGGATGGAAAGATTCCGGGAAATCCTGCGGCAGATCTGATCGCTCAGCTGCAGGCAGAAAACCAGCGCCATCAGGAGCTTTTGAACAGTCTGCAGGCAGGAAATGCAGGAATTGGAAATACGTCCCAGACCGTGACCGATACGGCTCAGAAGATCGGAAGTCTGGTACGTGAAAATCAGCAGCAGCTTCGGGGGATCAAGCAGGGGTTTGAACAAAACGTGCTTCCGGGACTGAATGCTTCGCTGGATTCTTTCGGCACGCTTTCCGGAAAACTTTCCGGTGTCTTAAGTGGAGTGGATCCATTGGCAGAGCAGACCAAAGGGATTTTGGAGAACCTCAATACCAGCTTAAATGATTCCAAGGCAGCACTGGAGAGTACTGGAAATTCGCTGCAGAAGGTGCAGGAAAAGCTGGATTCGGTTGCGGCAGATCTGGATGCCCTCAGAAATTCCCAGTCGTATCAGGAATTTTTAAATATGACCGGACTGGATTCCGAAGAGGTATCTGATTTTATGTCTTCTCCGGTGAAACTGAAAACCGAATCGCTGTACCCAGTAAAGAATTATGGAAGCGCTATGACTCCGTTTTATACTAATCTTGCAATCTGGGTAGGCGGGATTGTACTGATCGCGATTTTTAAACTAGAAGCGGACAAGGATCAGACAGTACCAACGTTTACCGCTGTGCAGTCTTATTTTGGAAGATGGCTGTTATATGTTGTGATGGGGCTGATCCAGGCGCTGATCATCTGTGTGGGAGATCTGCTACTGCTGGGCGTGCAGTGTAAGGCGCCGGCAGCGTTTGTATTTGCAGGATTGTTTACATCCTTTGTTTATGTCAATATTATTTATGCACTTTCTATCTCGTTCAAGCATATCGGAAAGGCGCTCAGTGTGATTCTGGTGATCGTGCAGATTCCGGGATCAGCAGGGACGTATCCCATCGAGATGACACCTGTATTTTTCCAGAAACTACATCCACTTTTGCCGTTTACATATGGGATCAATGTCATGCGGGAGGCGGTGGCTGGAATTTATGGATCCCATTATGTGGAGAATCTGCTGTGCCTGGCAGTGTATGTTCCGATCGCGCTTTTGATCGGTCTGGTTGTGCGGCCGTGGCTGTTAAATCTGAATCATATGTTTGATCAGAAGCTGAGGGAGACTGAGCTGATGATTTGCGAAGAAGAGGGAATGACCAAAGAGCGGTATCGCATGAGAGCGGTAGTCAGCGTACTGGCGGATAAGAAAGCTTTTCGGGAAGAGTTGTATCAGAAGGCCGAGCGGTTTGAAAAAAATTATAAAAAGCGGATACGAAGAGGATTTCTGGCTATTTTGATCATTCCGCTGATCTTTTTGATCTTGATGTTCAGTATCAGTTCCAAGATGATCTTCCTGGTATTGTGGATCACCTCGATCATTGTGATCGCAGTGTATCTGATCTGTGTGGAATATCTCCATGAAAGTCTGAAACGAAGTCTGAAGATGAGCCGGATGTCTCAGGAGGAACTTTTAGAAACTCTGAGAAAGCGCAAAGAACAAGAGGAGGAAGAAGAGGCATGAAGAATATAATACGCGTCTTTTTATATGATATTTCGCATATTAAGAAAAATGTGATTGCCATGATCGTAGCGCTTGGACTGTGCGTGGTGCCGTCTCTTTATGCGTGGTTTAATATTGCCGCAAGCTGGGATCCTTATTCGAATACAAAAGGACTGAAGGTAGCGGTTGCAAATACGGATGAAGGATATGAGGGGGAAGTGTTGCCGCTGACGGTCAACATCGGAGATACGGTGATTTCCAGTCTGCGGGAAAATGATCAGTTAAACTGGACATTTACCGGAAAAAAAGAAGCAGTGGAAGGGGTCAGATCTGGAAAATATTATGCGGCGATCGTGATCCCGGAGCATTTCAGTCAGGATATGATGAGTTTGTTTTCGGAAGATGTGACACATTCGGATATTCTGTATTACCTCAATGAGAAAGAAAATGCCATTGCGCCGAAGGTTACAGACAAAGGAGCCAGTGCGGTACAAAAACAGATTGATGAGGTGTTTGTGAAAACGGCAGCGCAGGTAGGACTGGATCTTCTGGATATGATTTCAGAGGTGACAGACAGGGAAGGAACTCAGACAGCAGCGAAAAATCTGACGGAAAATATCAGAAAGATTGGAGCCGATTTAGATTCCACAGCCGGTACGGTCCGTGCATTTTCGAATATGACGGTTTCCATGCAGCAGATGTTAGACGCAACTGCGGATATTTTAAAGAAAGCAGGACAGAATACACAGACGAACCTGTCCTTATTTAATGAAACCGGAAATTCTGTGGATTCTCTGCGAGGTGCAGTTTCCGGAACCACAGAAAGTATCAATCAGGTGCTGGCCCAGGGAAGTCAGTGCTATGATGCCATATCTGGACAGATCAACAGTGCATTTTCTTCTGTTTCTACAGATGCTCAGGCAGCTGCAGGGGCATTAAACAGCGTGGCGGCAGAAGTTCAGGTTGTGATCGACCGGTATGTAAGTTTTCGGGACAGTGTGCAGCAGCTGGCAGATTTGTTTCCAATCGCATCCGATCTGCTTCAGCCGATCATCGGCAGTCTGAATGAATCCATCGCACATCAGGAAGCGGTGAGGGACAAATTAAACGAAGCAGCAGCGAAGATCACCGAGACAGTGGGGGATGCGGGCAATTATCAGGTGCAGCTGGATCAGTTGGTACAACAGAGCTCCCAGGAGATCGCAGGAATCCGTTCGGATTATGAGAACAATGTGAAGACTCAGTTAAATACCATGTTCGGTACATTAGGAGATACAAGCAGCGCAGTGCATGCCTTGTTTGGAAGTATGGACAAAGGCATGAAAAATATGGAAACCTTGTCCAAAGATGCCGGATCCGGTCTGGGAACATTAAAAGCAACACTGGATGATTCAGCGGCTCTGCTGGCAGAAACGGCAGGTAAAGTGAATCAGGCGGCAGAGAAACTGGCAGCGGCAGCCCAAGATGGAAATATGGAAAGCTTAAAGACCATCCTTGGAAGCGGTCCGGATGTGATCAGCAGTTTTGTGTCAGCTCCGGTGCGGATGCAGACAAAGAAACTGTATCCGGTAGAAAATTATGGTTCTGCCATGGCGCCGTTTTATTCGACCCTTTCTATCTGGGTAGGCGGGATCATTCTGGTAGCAATGATGAAGGTGACAGCATCGAAAAACTTAAAAAGGGAACTGCATCCGCTAAAACCGTATCAGATATATCTGGGAAGATATCTGCTGTTTTTGGTAATGGGACTGATCCAGAGTGGTCTGATCTGTCTGGGAGATCTGTATTTCCTTGGGATCCAGTGTGAGCATCCGTTTTTGTTTGTACTGGCCGGCTGGGTGACCAGTATGGTATATGTGAATATCATCTATACCTTTACCGTATCTTTTGGAGATGTGGGAAAAGCAGTCTGCGTGGTACTTCTTGTCATGCAGGTGGCAGGCTCGGGCGGAACCTTCCCGATCGAAGTGGCGCCGGATATTTTTCAGAAAATTTATCCATTTCTTCCATTTACGCATAGTATGACGGCCATGCGGGAATGTGTTGCAGGATTTTATCAGTATACCTACTGGACAGAGTTAGGTACTTTGTGCTTGTTTATGTTCGTATCTCTGTTCTTAGGACTGGTGCTGCGCAAACCGGTGATCCGTTTGAACGAATTGTTTATGGAGAAACTGGAAGATACAAAATTGATGTAATCCGATGCAAATCTATGCTATAATGGAGCGAAATAAAAAAGACAGGAGACTATCGTGGGAAAGATTTATTTTGCACCGTTGGAAGGAATCAGCGGATACGTTTACAGAAGGGCTTATGAACATTATTTTGGCGGGATCGATAAATATTTTATTCCGTTTATCAAACCCAATCAGAAAGGAAAGCTGAGTTCCAGGGAAAAACAGGACATCCTTGTGGAACACAATCAGGGGATGTGCGCCGTTCCCCAAATTTTAACCAATTCGGCAGAAGATTTCATCAGAACAGCAGAAACGCTGCAGGAATATGGATATGAAGAGGTGAATCTGAACCTGGGATGTCCTTCCAAAACTGTGGTAAGCAAAGGGCGGGGGTCAGGATTTCTTGCAGAGCCTGAGCGGCTGGATACTTTTCTGGAAGAAATTTTTGAGAAGACTCCGATCCGGATCTCCATCAAGACCCGGATCGGGAAAGAAAGTCCAGAGGAGTTTGTCCGGCTTCTGGATATTTATAATCAATATCCGATAGAAGAACTGATCATTCATCCAAGAATCCAGACAGACTTTTATAAAAACAAGCCAAATTGGGACATGTTTGAATATGCAGGAACACATAGCAGACATCCTCTTTGTTATAATGGGGATATTTGTACGACAGAAGAGTATGAAAGAATCTGTCAGCGTTTTCCAGGAGTGTCTGTGGTGATGATCGGACGAGGTATTTTAAAGAATCCGGGGCTTGTTTTGGCAATCCGGCAGGGCACCCAACTGGAGAAAGAACGGCTTCGGGCTTTTCATGACGAGATCTACCGGGAATATCAGGAGGTATTATTCGGGGAGAAAACCGTGCTGTTCAAGATGAAAGAATTGTGGTTTTATCTGGCGTCGCTGTTTACAAATTATGAAAAGTATGCCAAAAAGATCAAGAAAGCAGAAAAACTGAAGGTGTATGAAACAGTGGTGGATGCATTGTTTGAGGAGCAGGAACTACGATAGAGGAGAAAATATATGGAAGCAATTTTACAGTGGGATGGACAGGCGCTGTTGTTTATCCAGGAATATCTTAGACAAGACTGGATGGACGGGTTCTGGACGACGATCACACATCTGGGAGATGCAGGCTGGTTCTGGATTGTATTGGGAATTGTACTGCTCATTCCGAAAAAGACAAGAAAAGCAGGGATCGCAGCTTTGGCAGCATTGGTGATCGGTGCGCTGATCACCAACGTGGCTCTAAAAAATATTGTAGCGCGGATCCGGCCTTACGAAGTGGTGGATGGTTTGAAGCTTTTGATCGAACCACAGTCGGATTTTTCCTTTCCATCCGGCCATACTTGCGCTTCGATCGGAGCGGCTGTGGCAATGTATTCCTTTTTGGAGAAAAAGTGGGGCGTATTGCTCCTGGCGCTTGCAGTGCTGATCTCCATTTCCAGATTGTATGTCGGTGTGCATTATCCAATTGATGTGATAGGAGGAGCGATCGCAGGTATCTTTGCAGCCTGGGCTGCAGTCAAGGGTGTAAAAATCTGGGATTCCAGGGAGAAAAGGGCACATTTTAGAAAAGATTAAGAATTTTTTCCTGGATTCTTCCAATTTATCTGGCACACTACCTATAGGATTTCCGAATGGAAAGTATAGTTTTGTGAAAGGAGTAGTTCTCTGATGTCAAATATGATTTTTACATTGTATCCATTGGCCTGTGTATTTCTGCCCTGTATGCTCTATGCCCTGATCCAGTCAGGAAGACCACGTCAGAAAACGAATGTGGTACATATGATCTGGGTTTGCATTTTTTTGTTCTACGTGTATCTTGTGTTCGAAACAACAGGAATCGGAACAATCTGGGAGATCGGCCAGTATCCGGGAATGTCATTTCGGGAAGAGATCAATTTGATTCCGTTTTATGGGGGAGTCAGCATGAGTATGATTTTGAATGTCGTGATGTTTCTGCCCCTTGGTTTTTTACTGCCGTTGCTTTGGGAAGAATATCAGAGCCTGAAAAAGACAGCTGTTACAGGGTTGTTCTTTTCCCTTGGGATTGAATTTTGCCAGTTGTTTAACAGGAGGGTATCCGATGTGGAAGATTTGCTTGCGAATACCCTTGGTGCCGTTCTGGGATGGTTTATCTGGAAAGGATTTTCTCACATTGTGCATTTGAAATATGGAGACAGAAATAAAGGATTTGGGAAAAAAGAAGCGGCTGCATATCTGTTTCTTTCGCTTGCCGGTCAGTTCTTTCTGTATAACTGGCGATGGATGATCGCAATCGCATAGTTGAAAAAGTAAAAATAAAAATCTCCCGCAGAAGACAGCTGCCGTATGGCACTGGGTTCTGCGGGAAATTTTTATTTAGTGATAATTATATCCGGTTTCGTAGACTGCTTCGCAAGTCAGCTGAACGCCAAGGCGCTTAAAGGTACGGATATCAACATCGGACAGCATCACAGAAGTGTGAGCCTGGCATCCGTTTAATTTGGAGAGCTGTTGCAGTGCCAGTCTTGCATTTGGATTTGTGGCAGCACTTGCAGAAAGCGCGATCAGCACTTCGTCTGTGTGGAGACGAGGATTTTTGCTCTTCAGATAATTCACTTTCAGTTTTTGGATCGGTTCAATCGATTCTGGTGAAATAATATGGAGAGAATGATCCAATCCGGCCAGCTCTTTGATCACATTTAAAAGAAGGGCAGCGGATGCACCGAGCAGATTGGAGGTCTTTCCGGTGATGATCCGTCCATCTTCCAATTCCAGAGCGGCAGCAGGGGTATGTGTTTCTTCTGCACGTTTCAATGCAGCTGCCACAACATGACGATCCTGGATCGTTACATTTGCCTGATTCATCAGAAGTTCGATCTTCTGTGCTTCCTCCTCCGGGCTGTTTCCTTTCAGAAGAGCGTTGAGAGAATCGTAATAACGGCGTACAATCTCCTGACGAGATGCTTCGCAGCATACGGCATCATCACAGATACAGTTTCCTGCCATATTTACTCCCATGTCAGTCGGTGACTTGTATGGGCTCTTTCCATAAATTTTTTCAAAGATCGTATTTAAAACAGGGAAAATCTCAACGTCCCGGTTGTAATTGACCGTTGTCTTTCCATAGGCTTCCAGATGGAACGGATCGATCATGTTTACATCGTTCAGATCTGCGGTGGCTGCTTCATAAGCCAGGTTTACCGGATGCTTCAGTGGGAGATTCCAGATCGGGAATGTCTCAAACTTTGCATATCCGGCATGGATTCCGCGTTTGTGTTCATGGTACAGCTGCGAGAGGCAGGTCGCCATTTTTCCGCTTCCCGGTCCAGGCGCTGTGATGATCACCAGCGGACGGGTAGTCTCAATGTAGTCATTTTTTCCATAGCCTTCATCGCTGACGATCAATGGAATATTGGATGGGTATCCGTTGATACAGTAGTGCTGGTAGACACGGATGCCCATATTTTCCAGGCGATTTCGGAATAAAATGGCACTTTCTTGTCCGGAATACTGTGTGATCACAACGCTGCCAACGTACAGACCGTTCTCACGGTAAGAATCCATGAGACGAAGCACATCAGAATCGTAGGTGATCCCAAGATCTCCGCGTACTTTATTTTTTTCGATATCTTTTGCACTGATGACAATGATGATCTCTGCCTGATCGCTGAGCTGCTTTAACAGACGGAGCTTGCTGTCAGGTTCAAATCCGGGAAGAACACGAGAGGCATGATAGTCATCAAACAATTTTCCGCCAAACTCAAGATACAGCTTGTTGTCAAACTGGTTAATCCGTTCGCGGATATGTTCAGACTGCATTTTTAAATACTTGTCGTTATCAAATCCAATTTTCATTTTTCCATCCTCTATAATAAAAGTATTTTGTGTGACAAAAAGGGAAAAAACAGGTTTTTGAACCCTTTCTGATACAGTATACTATAAACAAGTTGCAGTTTACAATATTTTCACGATCTAATTATTGATTTTGGATGCTTTGTATAATTATAGTGCAAAAAGTGCGGAAAATCATATTCATTGTTGCCCTTGTTAGTCTTTGTTATGAGATTTTCAAGGATAAACGAAAATAGCCGCCACATCTCGCGCATGTGACGGCAGTTTAAAATAACAGTTTCTATTTTGTCGGGTAAGCCGCTTGCGGTTTCCATTTTTACATCTGTATCAATTCTGCAAGGTTACTTTTAATAGATAGCCCTCTCACTTGTCCGAATGTATGATTGACAATTTCATACAAGTTGTCTAGATTGTACTTAATGAATAAGTACGCATATAACAGAAAGTACGCATAGAGGTAAATAAATGGAGAGTATCATTAGCAAAAGATTTGCATATAAGTGTTATTACCGTTCAGAGAGCATACGAAGATTTGACAAGAGATGGATTTATAGAAACTATATCTGGAAAAGGTAGTTTTGTAGCATCACAGAATAGGGAATTTATTCAAGAGGAACAGTTACTTAAAAGCCTGTTCAAATTCTGGCTTTCCCGTTGAGGTTGGATTGATGGTATGATAAAATTGTTTGAAATCAGTCGACATGGATTGATTATAAAAAGTAAAGATAAAAACGCAACGCATATAGCGATATATGTCAGAGCCGGTAGGTAGCCCGGCCGTCCTGTTTATCAGGGTAAGTAACCTGCCCCTCCGGGTTGTCCATTCTTTACTCATCGCAATTATTAAGGAGGGATTGTTATGAGTACAAGTATAGGCAAACTGACAGTATTTTTTGAAAATCCGTTTTGGGTAGGTGTTTTTGAGCGGATTGAAAATGGTAAGCTTTCAGTTTTCAAAGTAACATTTGGAGCAGAGCCGAAGGAGTATGAGATTTATGAGTTTATTTTGAAGTGTTACAACGGTTTGCAGTTTAGTCCGGCGATAGAAACTGTCGTAAAAGAACAAACTAAAAATCCAAAGAAACTCCAGCGTGAAATTCATAAGTCAATGTCTGCCAAAGGAATTGGAACAAAATCTCAGCAGGCTCTGCAACTACAACATGAACAGTGCAAACAGCAGCGGAAAACTAAAAGCAGAGAAGAAAAAATGGCAGAAGAAAAGAGACTATTTGAATTGAAACAGCAAAAGAAAAAAGAAAAACATCGAGGGCGTTAAGCTCTTGATGTTTTTTTACACTTCTTTTCATTCTTTCTCTCATATGAGTAAATGAAAACGGTAGAAAACAGGCTGTTTTCAAGGAGAAATGGTGTTTATCCAATCATAATAAAATTACATGAAATTTTCACAATCTTTTTATTGATTTATGGGAAAGCTGTACTTATAATGGGGATAGTGGACTTGAGGAGGATGAGAATGGATAATCAGAACAATCGAAATAATAAAAATAATCCCAAAAACAACCGCCAGGGCTGGGGCGTCATTCTTGTGACGACACTTCTGACGGCATTTCTCGTTATGGGACTTTTTTCCATGATGCAGGGAAAAGACCCGGAAGAGATCAGTTATGATAAGTTTTTGAAAATGGTGGATGAAAAAAAGGTAGAGAAAGTGACCATAGATTCCACGAAGATCTATATTACATTGACAGAGAAAGCAAGAACAGAAGCAATTGAAAAAAATGCAGAGGGCAATGCGGCTGCTGCGGAACTTTTGGGACAGCTGGAGGAAAAGACAGCAGGAAAAGAGAGACAGCCGGATTATTTTACCGGCGTTGTCAGAGATGAGAATCTTTCCGATCGTTTATACAAGGCAGGAGTGGAGTATTCCCAGCATATTCCAGACACGATGTCATCGTTGATCTTTGAAATCTTTCTGACAGCCATCCTTCCACTGCTGCTGATCTTCCTTTTGATGAATTTCGTGATGAAGAGGATGTCAAAAGGCAGCGGTATGATGGGGATCGGCAAGAGCAATGCAAAAGTATATGTAGAAAAGCAGACAGGCGTGACATTCCAGGATGTTGCGGGAGAAGATGAAGCGAAAGAGTCTTTGCAGGAAGTGGTAGATTTCCTGCATAATCCAGGGAAGTATACAGGAATTGGTGCCAAACTTCCAAAAGGAGCGTTGCTTGTAGGACCTCCGGGAACTGGTAAGACATTGCTGGCAAAAGCTGTTGCAGGAGAGGCGAAAGTACCGTTCTTCTCCCTTTCCGGTTCCGCGTTTGTGGAGATGTATGTTGGTGTCGGAGCTTCCCGTGTGCGTGATCTGTTTAAACAGGCACAGCAGATGGCTCCGTGTATTGTATTTATCGATGAGATCGATGCCATTGGTAAGAGCCGTGACAATGCGATGGGAAGCAATGACGAGCGGGAGCAGACTTTGAACCAGCTGCTGGCGGAGATGGACGGATTCGACACGAATAAGGGACTGCTGCTTTTAGCGGCAACGAACCGACCGGAAGTCCTGGATCCTGCCTTGCTTCGACCGGGACGTTTTGACCGCCGGATCATTGTAGACAAACCAGATTTAAAAGGTCGTGTGGATATTTTAAAAGTACATTCCAAAGATGTTAAGATGGATGAGACGGTTGATCTCGAGGCAATCGCACTTGCGACATCCGGTGCAGTTGGATCTGACCTGGCAAATATGATCAACGAGGCAGCGATCACAGCAGTAAAACATGGAAGACAGGTTGTCAGCCAGAAAGATCTGTTTGAAGCGGTAGAAGTGGTGCTTGTAGGAAAAGAAAAGAAAGACCGCATCATGAATGAAGAAGAGCGTCGGATCGTCTCCTATCATGAAGTGGGGCATGCTCTGGTAAGTGCCCTGCAGAAAGATGCAGAGCCGGTACAGAAGATCACCATTGTGCCAAGAACAATGGGAGCGCTTGGATATGTGATGCAGACACCGGAAGAAGAAAAATTCCTGAATACCAAGAAAGAACTGGAAGCCATGCTGGTCGGACTTCTGGCTGGCCGTGCGGCAGAAGAGGTGGTATTTGATACGGTTACAACAGGTGCTTCCAATGATATCGAGAAGGCTACGAAAGTAGCGAGAGCAATGATCACACAGTATGGTATGTCAGAAAAGTTCGGGCTGATCGGACTGGAGTCTGTGCAGAGCCGTTATCTGGATGGGCGTGCTGTGATGAATTGTGGAGAAGCGACAGCTGCTGAGATTGATGCAGAAGTAATGGAGATGCTCAAAGCAGCATATGAGGAAGCAAAACGCCTGCTGCGGGAAAACAGAGAGGCTTTGGATAAGATTTCAGAATTCCTGATCGAGAAAGAGACGATCACCGGAAAAGAATTTATGAAGATTTTACGGAAAGTCCAGGGAATTGAAGAGCCGGAAGAAGAGGTCAAAAAAGAAGCGCGAATTGCTATGAAACCGGTAGAAGAACTGTTAGCTGTGCCGGAGACAGCAGAGAATACAGATGTAGTTCCTGTTTCAGAAGAGGAGAAAGAAGAAATTTCTGTTTCCAAGGAAGAAGCACAGGATACAGAAGAATAGAACGAAGGCAGGGACTTTACTTTTTATAACAGGCGGCTGGAGAGAAAAAATCAGCTGTCTGTTTTTAGTTTATATTGACTTTTAAGATGCAAATAGGTATCATGGTTTACGATTGTATCGTGTGCCGAAACTACATGGTATGTTAACTTGATGCGGAGGTAAGAACATGAAGAATAAAAATAATGAAAATCTGCTGAGAATCTGGTATGAGAAACCGGCAGCAGACTGGCAGACAGAAGCGCTGGCGATTGGAAATGGCTATATGGGGGGGCTGGTTTTTGGCGGAGTCAAAAAAGACAAGATCCACATTAATGAGAAAACAGTCTGGAATGGAGGACCGGATGCAAAGCAGGAGTATCGATATGGAAATACCAATCCGGTTGATACTCAAGAGGCATTGCAGAAGATCCGAGGAGATCTCAAGGCAATCCGTGAGAAATTAGATGACAAGTCAGAGTATGTGTTTGGTTTTGATGAAAACTCTTATCAGGCATGTGGAACAGACACGCAAGGGGAAGCGATGGATTGGCTCAATCGGCTGATGGGAGATCTGAAAGGATATGAGGCTCCAGAAGATTATATCAATCTTTATTTGACAGATGACCGGGCAGAGGAGAGTCAGGTGAGCGATTATGTACGGGATTTGGATCTGCGGACAGCGGTTGCAGCAGTCAATTATGAGTTTGAGGGAGTGCATTATACAAGAGAGTACTTTAACAGTTATCCGGCGAATGTGCTGGTCGTTCATCTGACAGCAGACCAGAAAGGGAAGCTTTGCTTCACCGTTCACCTGGAAAGCTGCATGACAGGAACGGCGGAATCTTATATTGTAGATGAGGATACGATCACGTTGCGAGATGCCCTGGCAAATAATGGGCTTCAGACAGAAGCGCAGGTCAAAGTTCTTTCTAAAGGCGGCGAGATCCAGACAGAGGGGCGGAAAATCCATGTACTCCATGCAGATGAGGTTACATTGCTTCTGGCATGTGGAACAGATTATAAAATGGAACTGCCTGCTTTCCGCGGAGCAGATCCGCATGATGCAGTTGCACAGCGCATTGAGGATGCGGCGAAAAAGATTGCAGATCAGGGATACGAGGCTTTGAAAAAAGAACATGTGGAGGATCATGCAGTATTATTTTCCAGAATGGAACTGGGATTTTGTGAGGAAATCCCACAGATCCCAACAGATGAACTGATCCAGAAGTATCGGAATATGGTAGAGAAAAATGGTGGTGAAATTCCAACACAGGCACAGCAGCGAGCTTTGGAAGTGATTTGTTATCAATTCGGAAGATATCTGACCATTGCGGGCTCCAGACAAGGCGGTCTTCCGACTAATCTGCAGGGAGTCTGGGGGGAAGGTTCCTTTATGTGGTATGGGGACTATCACTTTAATATCAATATCCAGATGAATTACTGGCCGACTATGGCAAGTAATCTGGGAGAATGTCTGCTTCCATACCATGAGTATCTGGAGGTACTTCGTCAGGCAGGACGGGAAGCGGCTGCCGCATCCTACGGGATCGAAAGCAAACAAGGCGAAGAGAATGGCTGGCTGGTGGGATGTTTCAGTACCCCGTATATGTTTGCAAGTATGGGTCAGAAGAACAATGCGGCAGGATGGAATCCGATCGGATCAGCCTGGGCATTGCTCAATTCCTACGAATATTATCTCTATACAAAAGATTATGAATTTTTAAAAGAACTGTATCCTTCTATGAAAGAAGTTGCAAACTTCTGGAATGAGGCTTTGTATTGGAGTGAATACCAGAAGCGATATGTTTCTGCGCCGTCTTATTCTCCGGAGAATGGTCCAATCGTAAATGGGGCAGCATATGATCAGCAGTTTATCTGGCAGCATTTTGAAAATACGATCCAGGCAGCAGAAATTCTTGGTGTAGATCAGGAACTGATCGGGCAGTGGAGAGAAAAACAGGCAACATTGGATCCGGTGTTAGTTGGAGCGGATGGTCAGGTCAAAGAGTGGTTCGAAGAAACGCATATTGGAAAAGCGCAGGCCGGAAATCTGCAGGAGATCGGGATCCCGCAGTGGAGACAGAGTCTTGGAGCAGAAAGTGACGGCGTACAGCCGCCGCACCGTCATTTGTCACATTTGATGGCGTTGTATCCATGTAATCTGATCAATAAAGACAACCCGGAATTTATGGATGCTGCGATTGTTTCCTTAAATGAGCGAGGACTGGATGCAACCGGCTGGTCCAAGGCACACAAATTAAATCTTTGGGCGCGTACCGGACATGCGAAAGAAGCATTTCAGATCGTGCAGTCTGCAGTCGGAGGCGGAAATTCTGGATTTTTGACTAATTTACTTTCTTCTCATGGGGCAGGACAGGATTATAAAGAGACGACAATCTTCCAGATCGATGGAAACTTTGGATATACAGCGGGAGTCAATGAAATGCTGCTGCAAAGTCAGCTGGATTACGTGCAGTTTTTGCCGGCATTACCGGAAGAATGGGAAACTGGATTTGTAAAAGGAATCGTAGCCAGGGGAAACTTTGTGATCAATATGGAATGGAAAGACGGACAGGCAGAATACTTTGAAGTGACTTCCCGCAATGGCGGATTATTTGCATGTGAATATGAGAACCTGTCACAGTTTGAGGTGTCAGATTCCAAAGGAAATGCAGTAGCGACAGAAACACTGACAAAGGATAAGATTTCCTTCCAGACACAGAAAGCGGAATCTTATACGATTCGCAGATCGTATCATAAAAATTAGCTTAGAAGAAAAATTATGGAACAGAATCATTTTGACATACAGGAAGAATTGAAGAAACTTCCGACAAAGCCTGGTGTGTATATGATGCATGATGAACGGGATCACATCATTTACGTAGGAAAAGCGATCAGTCTGAAAAACAGGGTGCGTCAGTATTTTCAGAGTAGCAGGAACAAAGGCGTGAAGATTGAGCAGATGGTGACGCATATCCGAAGATTTGAATATATCGTGACGGATTCTGAACTGGAAGCACTGGTGCTGGAGTGTAATCTGATCAAAGAACATCATCCAAAGTATAATACCATGCTGATGGATGACAAGACCTATCCGTTTATCAAGGTGACGGTCAATGAAGAATTTCCACGGGTGATGCTGGCAAGAAAAATGCTGAAAGATAAAGCAAAATATTTTGGACCGTATACCAGTGGACAGGCAGTGCGAGATACGATCGATTTGCTTCATAAGCTGTATCATATTAGAAGCTGCAATCGGAATCTTCCCAAAGACATTGGAAAAGAACGTCCCTGTCTGAATTATCATATCAAACAATGTGATGCGCCCTGTCAGGGGTATATTTCCAAAGAAGACTACGGAAAAGCAGTGACAGAAGTGCTTCGCTTTTTGGGTGGTAATTTTGACGGGATTTTGCGGGAACTGGAACAGAAGATGCAGGTAGCATCCGAGGAACTGCAGTTTGAAAAGGCGATTGAGTATCGAGAACTGTTAGGCAGTGTCAAAAAAATCGCGCAGAAACAGAAGATCACAGACAGCAGTGGGGAAGACCGGGATATTCTGGCAGTGGCATCCCAGGAGGAGGATGCGGTGGTACAGGTGTTTTTTATCCGGGGCGGCCGTCTGATCGGAAGAGACCATTTTTATCTGCGGATTTCGCCGGGAGAATCAAAAGGCGAAATACTGGACAGTTTTATCAAGCAGTATTATGCAGGTACTCCGTTTATTCCGGGGGAACTCATGCTCCAGGAGGAAGTGGAGGACATCCGTCTTCTGGAAGAGTGGCTGGGAAGCAAACGCGGAGGAAAAGTGTATATCCATGTTCCGAAGAAAGGAACCAAAGAAAAGCTGGTGGAACTGGCAGCAAATAATGCAGCGCTGGTTTTGAGCAAAGATAAAGAACGGTTAAAACGGGAAGAAGGGCGTACGATCGGTGCAGTGAAAGAAATTGAAAAGCTATTGGAAATCCCGGGTATCGTGCGTATGGAAGCCTATGATATCTCAAATACGAATGGATTTGAATCGGTGGGTTCCATGGTTGTGTATGAGCGTGGAAAGCCGAAGAGAAATGATTACCGGAAATTTAAGATCAAGGGAATCGAAGGGGCAGATGATTATGGAAGTATGCGGGAAGTTCTGACCAGAAGATTTATCCACGGATTGCGGGAACGGGAAGAGAGCAAAGAAATCGGCGGATTTACCAGTTTTCCGGATTTGATTCTGATGGATGGGGGAAAAGGGCAGGTCAATGTGGCGTTGCAGGTGTTGGAAGACTTGAGACTTTCAATCCCTGTATGTGGAATGGTAAAAGATGATTTTCACAGAACAAGAGGCTTGTATTATAAAAATGTAGAAATTGAAATTGACAGGAACTCGGAAGCATTTCGTCTGATCACGCGGATCCAGGATGAAGCACATCGGTTTGCGATTGAATACCACCGTTCTTTAAGAAGCAAGGGGCAGGTTCATTCGATCCTGGATGATATTGAAGGAATCGGACCGGCAAGGCGAAAAGCTCTGATGCGTAATTTTGTGAGTCTGGATGCAATCAAAGCAGCATCGGCAGAAGAACTGACAAAGATTCCGTCTATGAATGAAAAAGCAGCAGAATCGGTGTACAAGTTTTTTCACAAGTGATATAATTGGTTCAGAAATGTTTAGAAAAGGAGAACATTATGGGACGAGGCGTAAGTTTAAAAGAAATTGTAGAAAAGATGAATCTGAAAAATCTGACACCGAATGTAGATCTGATCGATAAATTTGTTCAGGTACCAGATATCAACCGACCGGCATTGCAGTTGTCCGGATATTTTGATCATTTTGATTCCGATCGTGTACAGGTGATCGGATATGTAGAGTACACTTATCTTCAGACTTTGGAAGAAGAAAAGAAAGTGAAGATGTATGACGAATTGCTATCACACAAAATCCCGTGTCTGATCTTCAGCAGAGCCCTGGATCCGGATTCGGAGCTTTTGGAGAAGGCTACCGCATCGGATACGCCGGTTCTGGTGACTGACAAACCGACCTCTTCTTTTATGGCTGAGCTGATCCGCTGGATGAATGTCAAATTAGCACCATGTATTTCCATCCACGGAGTACTGGTCGATGTTTATGGTGTGGGTGTTCTGATTATGGGAGAGAGCGGCATTGGTAAGAGCGAGGCTGCGTTGGAGCTGATCAAGAGAGGACATCGTCTGGTAACGGATGATGTCGTTGAGATACGGAAAGTCAGTGACGATACTCTGGTTGGTTCTGCACCGGATATCACCAGACATTTTATTGAGCTTCGCGGCATTGGAATTGTAGATGTGAAGTCTATGTTTGGTGTACAGAGTGTCCGAGAGACGCAGAATATCGATTTGGTTATTACATTGGAAGACTGGAGCCGGGAGAAAGAATATGACCGTCTTGGTCTGGAAGAGACTTATACAGAGTTCCTTGGAAATAAAGTGGTGTGCCACAATATTCCGATCCGTCCGGGGCGGAACCTGGCGATCATCGTGGAATCTGCGGCGGTCAACCACAGACAGAAACAGATGGGCTATAATGCAGCACAGGAATTATACAAGCGAGTTCAGAACAGTTTGGCAAAAGGAAGATAGGAGCATAAGAAATGAAATATTGTTTTGGAGTAGATATTGGCGGAACAACCGTAAAAATGGGATTGTTTGAGAAGACAGGAGCAATTCTGGAAAAATGGGAGATCAAGACGCACACAGAAGAAGAAGGAAAAGCAATCCTTCCGGATGTTGCGGCATCGATCAAAGAAAAAATGAACGAGCATCAGCTGACTTCAGATGATATCATTGGAATCGGAGCAGGAGTTCCGGCACCAGTTACAGAAGAAGGTGTTGTATTTGGAAGTGCAAATCTTGGCTGGAAATATAAAGAAGTAAAAAAAGAATTGGAAGAGCTGACTGGATTGAGTGCAGAAGTTGGAAATGATGCGAATGTAGCTGCATTGGGAGAAATGTGGAAAGGCGGCGGAGCCGGATATAAGAATCTGATTATGGTAACACTGGGAACCGGTGTTGGCGGCGGAATCATCGTTGGCGGTAAAATCCTGACAGGCAGTCATGGAGCAGGCGGAGAAATTGGGCATGTGCGTGTGAATCCACATGAGACAGAACTTTGTGGATGCGGCGGAAAAGGTTGTCTGGAGCAGTATGCATCTGCGACGGGAATCGTGCGTCTGGCAAAGAGAAAACTGGGCGGTGAGACAAGAGAGACCATTCTGAATGGAGAAGAGCTGTCTGCAAAGGCTGTGTTTGATGCGGTAAAAGCAGGGGATGTTGTAGCAAAAGAAATCGCAGAAACATTTGGCAATTATCTGGGACGGGCTCTTTCTAATCTTGCAATTGTGATCGATCCGTCTGTTTTCGTAATCGGAGGCGGGGTGTCAAAAGCCGGAGAGATTCTTCTGAACTATATAGAAAAACCATTTCAGGAGCATGCATTCTTTGCAAATAAGGATGTGAAATTTTCGCTTGCAACACTTGGCAATGATGCTGGAATCTGCGGAGCGGCAAAACTGGTATTGGATGATCATGCAGAGTAAAAATAAAAAGAAGAGCAGCTGATAAAAAGGTGCAGATCACAGGGGAGAGAATCCTTGTGGTCTGCACTTTCTATATACAGGGGAGGGGGAAATTAAATAAAAAATGGACTGAAATCAAAATGACTTCAATCCATGCTCAAAAGCTGGAAATCGGACTTGAACCGACGACCCCTTCATTACGAGTGAAGTGCTCTACCGACTGAGCTATTCCAGCAAATTCATTTTGCTAAATGAATCTTGTTTATTATATCTCTTTTGCAAGAGAAATTCAACTGTTTTTTGAAAAAGTTTTACATGGTTTTATATCTGGCTTTTGAGTTTTTGACAGTGTGTCTTGAAAAACTTGCTATTCCATCGCATTTGATTTAAAATAAATTTCATATGAGAGTAACATGGGAAAAGAAAGGGGAGTGTATATGGCAGTAGATCTGACCGAAGGGTCTGTGACAAAAAAGATGATGTTGTTTTCCCTTCCTCTGATCGCAGGAAATCTTTTACAGCAGACATATAATATTGCGGATACACTGATCGTTGGGAAGTTTCTGGGAGCAGATGCACTGGCAGCAGTAGGGTCTTCTTATACATTGATGACATTCCTGACTTCGATTCTTTTGGGACTGTGTATGGGCAGCGGAGCTTTGTTTTCCATTCGCTGTGGAGAAAAGAATCAGAAGAAATTAAAAGAGAGCATAGCGATCTCATTTGCGATGATTGGGATCATTGCAGTTTTACTTAATATACTGGTATACTGGAAGACGAAATGGATTCTGGAATTTCTGCAGGTTCCAGAGCCGGTATATGAGTTGATGCGAACCTATCTGATTATTATTTTCAGTGGGATCATTGCTACCTTTCTTTATAATTATTTTGCATTGCTGCTGCGGGCAGTAGGAGAATCTATGATCCCATTAATCTTTTTGGCAGTTTGTGCAGGATTGAACATCATTTTGGATCTGTGGTTTGTATTAGGGCTGGATGCAGGAGTCGGCGGGGCAGCAAAAGCAACGGTGATCTCGCAGTGGATTTCCGGGATCGGGATTGCAGGATATACTTGGTGGCGATGTCCACAGTTTCGGGTTCGGCTATCAGAGTTTCAATGGAAGGCGGATACCGCAGGTGAGATCTTTCAATTTTCGTTTCTGACCTGTGTGCAGCAGTCGGTGATGAATCTGGGAATTTTGATGGTACAGGGACTGGTCAATAGTTTTGGGCCTGCAGTTATGTCGGCATTTGCGGCAGCAGTGAAGATTGATTCCTTTGCCTATATGCCGGTGCAGGATTTTGGAAATGCATTTTCTACTTTTGTCGCTCAAAATTACGGAGCGGCAAAAAAGGAACGGATCCAGGAAGGATGTAAAAAAGCAGTGATTCTTGTCCTTGGGTTTTGTCTTGTGATCTCAGCAGCAGTTTTTCTCTTTGCAAAACCGTTGCTGCTGATTTTCATACAGTCTCAGGAGACAGAAATTTTGAAAATTGGAATCGAATATTTACGTATTGAGGGTGCTTTTTACTGTGGCATTGGATTTTTGTTTTTGTTTTACGGGTATTACCGTGCAGTACGAAAACCGGGGATGTCGGTGGTATTAACCGTGATTTCATTAGGAACAAGAGTACTGTTGGCCTATGTGTTGTCGGCAGTGTCAGCGATCGGAGTGACCGGAATCTGGTGGTCCGTTCCGATCGGATGGATCCTGGCAGATGTGACAGGATTGATTTATTATAAAAAGTTACAAAAAAGATAATGATATGATAGAAATGAGGGAAGTTACATGGAGAAAAAAGTAGACCGCAGGGTGATCAAAACAAGGAAACAGTTGAAAAATGGACTTGCAAAATTGATGCAAGAGAAAAGTGTCAATCAGATCACGGTAAAAGAACTGGTGGAGGAAGTACATATCAACCGTTCCACATTTTATCTGCATTTTAAGGATATTCAGGATTTGCTTTGGGAGATTGAAGATACGATGGAGCAGGAGATCCAACGGGCGATCGAGGAGCATCCGATCGAACCTCATAATGAAAATACCTTTTATTTTATTGAAGATATTTTCCGGGTATTGAATGAAGAACGGGAGATCGGAAGCGCGTTGATTGGGCCCAATGGTGATATGGGATTTATCCATAGAATTGAGCGTATCATCAAAGAAAACAGCAGAACAGCACTGGAAGAGATGTTCCCGGGGAAAAAGGAAGATCTGAAATATTTTTATGCGTTTTGCTTAAGCGGATGTCTGGGGCTGGTGAAGATCTGGCTTCAGGAAGGGGAAGAAAAGTCACCGGAAGAGATCGCGCAGATGACGTTCAATATGGTGGTCAATGCAAAGGATGCCTTTTGTCAGACAGCCTCAGATTTTCTTGACAAATAAAACAGGAATGTCGTAAGATAAAATGCAAAAAAACAAGGGAGGATGAGGGAGATGAAACGAGAAAAATTTGGTTCCAGGCTGGGATTCATTCTGATTTCAGCAGGGTGTGCGATCGGCCTGGGAAATGTATGGAGATTTCCGTATATTACAGGAGAGTATGGTGGAGCGGCATTTGTGTTGATCTATTTGTTTTTTCTGCTGGTACTTGGTTTGCCGATCATGGTTATGGAGTTTTCAGTGGGAAGAGCGAGTCAGTCAAGTATTGCGCTTTCTTTTGATAAACTGGAGCCGAAAGGAACAAAGTGGCACTGGTATAAGTATTTTGGAATGGCGGGAAATTATCTGCTCATGATGTTTTACACAACCATCGGTGGATGGATGATTTTGTATTTTGTCAAGATGGCAGCCGGAGAATTTGAAGGACTTGATGCGAAGGGAATAGAAGCAGAGTTTGCAAATCTGACCGCAAGACCGGGGCTGATGTTTGTGTGTATGGCAATCGTTGTAGTTCTGTGTTTTGCAATTTGCAGTATGGGATTGCAAAAAGGGGTGGAGAAGATTACAAAAGTCATGATGCTTTTGCTCCTTGGTCTGATGATCATCCTGGCAGTACGTTCTGCAACATTGCCAAATGCGGGAGAAGGAATCCGTTTTTATCTGCTTCCGGATTTTGGAAAAGTAAAGGAAGCAGGTGTATTTGAGGTGGTGTATGCTGCTATGGGGCAGTCCTTCTTTACATTGAGTCTGGGAATCGGAGCTATTGCAATTTTTGGAAGCTATATTGATAAGAAGCGAACTCTGACAGGAGAGGCAGTTTGTGTGACGATCCTGGATACTTGTGTGGCGTTGATCGCAGGTATGATTATTTTTCCGGCATGTTTTGCGTTCGGTGTGAATCCGGGGCAGGGACCGAGTCTGATTTTTATTACCCTTCCGAATATTTTTAATGCGATGAGCGGTGGAAGAATCTGGGGAACAGTATTCTTTTTATGTATGTTTTTTGCAGCGGCATCTACGATCATTGCTGTATTTGAAAATATTATTACATTTGCTATGGAACTGACAGGATGCAGCCGGATCAAATCGGTACTTTGCAATCTGGTTGTGATCCTGGTACTTTCTGTTCCGTGTATTCTTGGATTCAATGTATGGAGTGGTTTTTCGCCGCTTGGTGCAGGGAAAAATATCTTGGATTTTGAAGACTTCCTGGTAAGTAACAACTTACTGCCGATTGGCAGTTTGCTCTACTTGTTGTTTTGTACCAGCCGATATGGATGGGGATGGAAGAACTTTACAAAAGAGGCAAACAGTGGGAAGGGAATTCAATTCCCGACATGGGCGAGGGTATATGTATCTTATATTCTGCCGCTGATCGTGCTGTTTATCTTTATACAGGGTTATATTACGATGTTTTAGGAGAGCAGGAAGATGAGAGATCGAATTTCATTTATGAATGACTATAGTGAAAGTGCCTGTTATGAAATTTTGAAATTGTTGCTGGAGACAAACCACAGACAGTATGAGGGATACGGAACGGATGAGATTTGTGAAGCTGCAAAAGAGTGTATTTACAGAGAAATCGGAACGAAAGATGCAGAAATCCATTTTCTGATGGGTGGCACCCAAACCAATAAGACGGTGATCGCAGCATCATTGCGATCGTATGAAGCAGTAATCGCAGTGGATACGGGACATATCAATGTTCATGAGACAGGCGCCATTGAGAACAGTGGTCATAAAGTGGTGGCAGTTCCCGGAAAAGACGGGAAAATCACACCAGAAGAGATTGAAAAGGCAGTGCTTCTGCATACAGATGAGCACATGGTAAAGCCTGCCATGGTTTATATTTCTGATGCTACCGAATTGGGAACTGTATATTCAAAAGCAGAACTGGCTGCGATTTCTTCTGTATGTAAGAAATACGGTCTGAAATTGTTTCTGGATGGAGCAAGGCTCGGAAGTGCACTGACAAGCCGCGGGAATGACTGTACAATGAAAGATCTGACAGAGTTTTGCGATGTGTTCTATATCGGAGGAACGAAAAACGGGGCATTGTTTGGTGAAGCGGTGGTGATCTCCAATCCGGAGATCAGCAGAGAATTTCGGTATCAGATCAAACAAAATGGAGCCATGCTTGCAAAAGGTTGGGTGCTGGGAATTCAATTTCTGGGACTGTTCAGGGATCAGACTTTTTACCAGCTGGCGGAACATGCAAATAAGATGGCAGACAGGATCCGTCAATGTCTGAAAAGACAGAAAATTGATCTCCTGGTGGAGACAGAGACAAATCAGATTTTTGCTGTCCTTGAAGATGAGAGGCTCAAATGTCTGGAAGAAAAATTCGCATTTACATTCTGGGAAAAGACAGATGATATGCACACCGCAGTGCGCATTGTGACTTCATGGGATACGAAAGAAGAACATGTGGAAAAACTGATACAGGCATTGGAACGGTGAAAATATCAGAATATTTGAAAAAATGTTATGAATAGGGCATAAAGATTACAACAAAAGTACAGAACAAACATTCGATTTTGTTCTGTACTTTTATTTTATATTCTGATATAATAGCGGAAGAGAATAAGGATAATATTGTTGGTGAGGATTCGGTTATTCGAAAAATTCGAATAACTGTTAGAAGATAAAGGAGAACTTATGGATCATTTTGAATTAGTATCAGAATACGCTCCGACTGGTGACCAGCCGCAAGCCATTGAGCAGCTTGTCAAAGGATTCAAGGAAGGCAATCAATGCCAAACTCTTCTTGGAGTCACCGGTTCAGGAAAGACATTTACAATGGCGAATGTCATTGCACAATTGAACAAACCAACGCTTATCATCGCACACAATAAAACCTTGGCTGCGCAATTATATGGAGAGTTCAAAGAATTCTTCCCGAACAACGCAGTAGAATATTTTGTATCCTACTACGATTACTACCAGCCTGAAGCTTACGTCCCTTCTTCAGACACCTACATTGCGAAAGATTCCGCAATTAATGATGAAATTGACAAGTTGCGTCTATCCGCGACGATGGCGCTGGCAGAGAGGCGTGACGTGATCATTGTAGCGAGTGTTTCCTGTATTTATGGACTGGGAAGTCCTGTAGATTACCAGAATATGGTGATTTCTTTGAGACCGGGAATGATCAAAGACCGGGATGAAGTGGTTGCAAAGTTGATCGAGATCCAATATAACAGAAATGATATGGACTTTCATAGAGGAACGTTCCGGGTTCGAGGGGACGTGCTGGAGGTGATTCCTGCATATGAGTCAGATGTTGCTGTAAGAATTGAATTTTTTGGCGATGAAGTGGACAGAATCACAGAAGTAGACATTTTAACTGGTGAAATCAGGGATGAATTGAAACATGTGGCAATTTTCCCGGCATCTCACTATGTTGTGGATAAAGAAAATATCAATCGTGCAGTGAAGGCAATTGAGGAAGAATTAGAAGAACGTGTAAGAGAGTTTAAGAAACAGGACAAGCTTTTGGAGGCACAGAGGATTGCTGAACGGACTAATTTTGACATTGAGATGATGAAAGAAACCGGATTTTGTTCCGGGATTGAAAACTATTCCCGTCACCTGGCAGGATTGGAACCAGGACAGGCGCCATATACTCTGATTGATTATTTTCCAGATGATTTCATTATGATGATCGATGAATCTCACAAGACAGTCCCACAGATCGGAGGTATGTATTCCGGGGATCAATCGAGAAAGTCTACCTTAGTGGATTATGGATTTCGACTGCCGTCTGCAAAGGATAATCGTCCTTTGAATTTTGAAGAATTTGAGAGTAAGATCAATCAGGTTCTTTTTGTATCTGCAACGCCTGGAGTGTATGAGGAAGAACATGAATTGCTGAGAGCAGAGCAGGTGATCCGTCCGACGGGACTTTTGGATCCGGAGGTAGAAGTGCGCCCTGTAGAGGGACAGATTGATGATCTGATCGGAGAAATCAAGGCGGAGATTTCCAAGAAAAATAAAATGTTGGTGACAACATTGACAAAACGTATGGCAGAAGATCTGACAGACTATATGAGGGAAATAGGAATCCGCGTAAAATATCTGCATTCCGATATTGATACATTGGAACGAACAGAGATCATTCGTGATATGCGTCTGGATGTTTTTGATGTACTTGTAGGAATCAATTTGCTAAGAGAAGGTTTGGATATTCCGGAAATCACATTGGTGGCAATTTTGGATGCGGATAAAGAAGGTTTCCTTCGTTCAGAGACGTCTCTGATCCAGACAATCGGACGTGCCGCGCGAAATGCCGAAGGGCATGTGATCATGTATGCAGATAAAGTGACAGATTCTATGCGGCTGGCTATTGATGAGACAGAACGGCGCCGTAAGATCCAGATGGCATATAATGAAGAACATGGTATAACGCCGAAGACGATCCAGAAAGCAGTGCGCGACCAGATCAGGATTTCCAAGAAAGTAGCTACAGAAGAACTGAAACTGGAGAAAGATCCGGAATCTATGAGTAAAAAAGAACTGGAAAAACTAATCGCAGATGTGACAAAACGAATGAAAAAGGCAGCGGCAGAACTTGATTTCGAATCAGCAGCAGAATTAAGAGACAAGTTGGTTGAGTTGAAACAGGTTTTGAATGAGATTGATTGAGGTTGATATATAACTAGGAAAGGATAGTTACATGGGAAAAAAGATGGACGCCAGACAGTATATTAAGATACGAGGCGCAAATGAAAACAATTTGAAAAATATAGATGTGGACATTCCGAGAAATGAATTGGTTGTATTGACTGGACTGAGTGGATCCGGAAAATCTTCACTGGCATTTGATACGATCTATGCGGAAGGACAGAGAAGATATATGGAATCTTTGTCATCTTATGCCAGACAGTTCCTTGGCCAGATGGAAAAGCCAGATGTAGAAAGTATTGAAGGATTGTCACCGGCAATTTCCATTGACCAAAAATCAACCAATCACAATCCCCGTTCTACCGTTGGAACTGTGACAGAGATTTATGATTATTTTCGTTTGTTGTATGCGAGGATCGGAATTCCACATTGTCCGAAATGTGGAAAGGAGATTAAAAAGCAGACGGTAGACCAGATGGTGGATCAGATCATGGAACTTCCAGAGGGAAGTAAAATACAATTGCTTGCCCCGGTTGTCAGAGGGAGGAAAGGAACTCATGCCAAATTGTTTGAGCAGGCGAAGAAATCGGGGTATGTGCGTGTTCGTGTGGACGGAAGTCTGTATGAACTGTCAGAAGAGATTACACTGGACAAAAATATCAAGCACAATATTGAAATCATTGTGGATCGCTTGGTGGTAAAACAGGGCATCGAAAAGCGAATGACAGATTCCGTAGAGAGTGTACTTGCACTGGCAGAAGGACTTTTGATCGTTGATATCATCGGAGGAGAGTCGATGAATTTCAGTCAGAGTTTTTCCTGCCCGGACTGTGGAATCAGTATTGAAGAAATTGAGCCGAGAAGCTTTTCGTTCAACAATCCGTTTGGGGCCTGCCCGACATGTTTTGGACTTGGATACAAGATGGAATTTGATGAAGATCTGATGATACCAGATCCGTCGCTGAGCATCCAGCAGGGAGCAATCGCAGTGATGGGATGGCAGTCCTGTACAGAAAAATCAAGTTTTACAAGGGCAATTCTGGATGCGCTGTGCGAGGAATATGAGTTTGATCTGGAAACTCCGTTTCAGGAGTATCCCAAAGAAATCCATGATCTTCTGATCTATGGGACAAATGGAAAAACAGTAAAGGTACATTACAAAGGACAGCGTGGAGAGGGTGTTTACGATGTGGCGTTTGAGGGATTGATCAAAAATGTAGAGCGTCGTTATCGGGAAACCGGATCTGAGACGATGAAAGCAGAATATGAGACTTTCATGAGGATTACGCCATGCTCAGAATGTAAAGGGCAGAGATTGAAAAAGAGTTCTCTTGCAGTTACTGTGGGAGAGAAAAATATTGCGGAACTGACAGCGGTTTCCATTGATAAGCTGAAGCAGTTTTTACAAGGCCTGACATTGACAGAGACTCAGCAGCTGATCGGAGAACAGATTTTAAAAGAGATCAAAGCAAGAATCCAGTTTTTGCTGGATGTGGGGCTGGACTATCTGACATTGGCCAGAGCAACTGGTACCTTATCTGGAGGAGAAGCGCAGCGGATCCGCCTGGCTACTCAGATCGGTTCCGGATTGGTAGGAGTTGCTTACATTCTGGATGAGCCAAGTATCGGACTGCATCAGCGGGATAATGATAAATTACTGGCAACATTAAAGCACCTTCGAGATCTGGGTAATTCGCTGATCGTGGTAGAGCACGACGAAGATACGATGCTGGCAGCGGACTGTATTGTAGATATTGGTCCCGGGGCAGGGGAACATGGCGGTCAGGTAGTTGCAGTGGGAACAGCCGAGGAGCTGATGGCAAATGAAAATTCAGTGACAGGTGCATACTTGAGTGGACGGATGAAGATTCCGGTTCCTGAAAAAAGGGAAAAACCAACTGGGTATTTAAAGGTAGTTGGAGCAAAAGAAAATAACCTGAAAAACATCGATGTGAAAATTCCACTTGGGATCATGACCTGTGTAACAGGAGTGTCCGGTTCTGGAAAGAGCTCTTTGGTCAATGAGATTTTATATAAGACACTGGCAAAGAAGTTGAATCATGCAAGGACAATTCCGGGAAAACATACAAGGATTGAAGGTCTGGACCAGGTGGATAAGGTGATCGATATCGATCAATCGCCAATTGGAAGGACTCCGAGATCGAATCCGGCAACCTACACAGGGGTATTTGATCTGATCCGGGATCTGTTCGCAGCGACACCGGATGCAAAGGCAAGAGGATATAAAAAAGGACGGTTTAGTTTCAATGTAAAGGGCGGACGATGTGAAGCCTGTAGCGGAGATGGAATCATTAAGATCGAGATGCATTTCCTGCCGGATGTTTATGTGCCATGTGAAGTGTGCGGAGGAAAACGTTATAACAGAGAAACTCTGGAAGTTAAATATAAAGGGAAGACCATTTATGATGTTTTAAATATGACAGTGGAAGAAGCTCTCATCTTTTTTGAACATGTTCCGAGTATTCGAAGAAAGATGGAGACGCTCAATGATGTGGGACTATCCTATATCCGACTGGGACAGCCGTCTACGACATTATCCGGAGGAGAAGCACAGCGGATTAAACTGGCAACCGAACTGAGCAAGAGAAGTACCGGAAAGACAGTCTATATTCTGGATGAGCCGACTACGGGGCTGCATTTTGCGGATGTACACAAACTGACAGAGATTTTGAGAAGGCTGTCCGGAGATGGAAATACTGTGATCGTGATCGAGCACAATCTGGATGTGATCAAGACTGCAGATTACATTATTGATATCGGTCCGGAAGGCGGAGATAAGGGCGGAAAAGTTGTAGCAGCGGGTACACCGGAAGAAATCGCACAAAATCCAAATTCTTATACTGGAAAATACATTGCATCAATCCTTAAGAAAAAGTAAAAATACAGAAAAAGGGTTTTCAATTCAAAAAAAGTTTATTATACTTATTTATGCGAGTATCTGAGGCCGAAAGAGGAAACAGGTCACCGGCAGTGAACTGTGACAATGCAAAAGAGGGGAAATAGAATCAGTAAGGCTGGAGGAGAAAAAATGGCTGTAGATATCGGGATAGATTTGGGAACTGCAAGTGTTCTGGTGTACGTAAAAGGGAAAGGGGTTGTGCTGAAAGAACCGTCAGTGGTGGCATTTGACAGAGATACAAATGTGATCAAAGCCATCGGTGAGGAAGCACGTCTGATGCTGGGGCGGACACCGGGGAATATTGTAGCTGTGCGCCCATTAAAGCAGGGTGTGATCTCAGATTATACAGTGACAGAGAAAATGATACAATACTTTGTGCGAAAAGCAGTTGGGAAGCGTACCTTCAAAAAACCGAGGATCAGCGTTTGTGTGCCAAGCGGTGTTACCGAAGTGGAGAAAAAGGCAGTGGAGGAAGCTGCGTTTGCAGCAGGCGCCAGAGAAGTTCACCTGATTGAAGAACCTGTGGCAGCAGCCATCGGGGCGGGGATCGATATTGCAAGACCTTGTGGAAATATGATCGTAGACGTAGGAGGCGGTACATCCGATATTGCTGTGATCTCACTGGGAGGAGCTGTGGTACACTCTTCTGTGAAAGTAGCCGGTGATGATTTTGATGATGCAATTGTAAGATATATGCGAAAGAAGCATAATCTGCTGATTGGAGAGCGAACAGCAGAGGATATTAAAATAAAGATCGGAACAGTTTATCCTCTGGTAGAGGAAGAAGTCATGGAAGTCAGAGGAAGAAATCTGATCACTGGACTTCCCAAAACTGTGACAGTGACATCTTCCGAGGCAGAAGAGGTGCTTCAGGAAGTGGCGGGTCAAATCGTAGAGGAAGTGGTATCTGTTTTGGAGCAGACACCGCCGGAACTTTCCGCAGATATTCTGGACAGAGGGATTGTCCTGACAGGAGGCGGGGCAATGTTGCGTGGACTGGAAGAACTGATCGAAGAAAAGACAGGGATCAATACGATGACAGCGGAAGACCCCATGAAAGTAGTTGCAATCGGGACAGGACAGTTTGTGGAATTTGTGAGTGGAAGAAAGGATTTTTGATTGAAAATTCAAAGGGACAGGCTGCTTTGGAAACAGGATTTGAATTCTGTTCACCAGAGGAGTCTGTCTTCTGTTATATGGAATCAAACATAAAATACAGTTATACGTGTATACAATCGCAAAAATTGTAAGATCAGCAGGAGGAAAAGGTGGAAAATGTGACAGGATATGTGGAACATATAGTGTTTCGCAATGAAGAGAACGGATACACAGTGTTTCAGTTGGAAAATGAGGATGGCGAGATTACCTGTGTTGGAACATTTAATTTTATCAGTGAAGGGGAACATTTGGAAATTGCGGGGGAGTATGTCAATCATGCAGTATATGGAACGCAGTTGAAAGTTAGTTCTTATGCGGTGAAAGAACCGGAAGATTTGATTTCGATCGAACGCTATCTTGGATCGGGGGCGATCAAAGGAGTAGGTGCTGCATTGGCTGGACGGATCGTAAGAAAATTTAAAAAAGATACTTTTCGGATCATAGAAGAAGAGCCGGAGCGTCTGGCAGAGATCAATGGGATCAGTGAGAGAAAAGCGCGTGAGATCGCGATACAGGTGGAAGAGAAAAAAGGGATGCGCAAGGTGATGATCTATCTACAAAAATATGGGATCACCACGGCGCTGTCTGCAAAAATCTATCAGAAATATGGAAATAAGGTGTATGAGATTCTGGAGGAGAACCCCTACAAACTGGCAGATGATATCGAGGGGATCGGCTTTAAAACTGCGGATGAGATCGCAGCAAGGATCGGGATCCATACAGATTCGGATTTTCGGATCCAAAGCGGGATTTTCTATGTATTGCAGCAGGCCATGTCCGAGGGGCATATCTATCTTCCAAAAGAAGTGCTTCAGGCAAGAGCAGTAAAGCTGCTTGGAGTTCCTCTGGATGGAATTGAAAAATATATTATGGACCTTTGTATGGAACGAAAAACCGTGATGAAGGAGGTCGAAGGAGAAATCAGAGTGTATCCTTCCAGATTTTATTATATGGAGCTAAACACAGCGCGCATGTGCCATGATCTGGACATTGACTGTGAGATGCCTCAGGATCTGATGGAAAGACGGCTGCGTACCGTGGAGGAAAAAGAGCAGATTTCTCTGGATGTGATGCAGCATGAGGCTGTGATCGAATCGATCAAACATGGGCTTTTGATTTTAACCGGAGGTCCTGGTACGGGGAAGACCACAACGATCAACACAATGATCCAGTTTTTCGAAAGTGAGGGAATGAGCATCCTGCTGGCAGCGCCTACAGGAAGGGCAGCGAAGAGGATGACTGAAGCAACAGGGTGCGAGGCTCAGACGATCCACCGGTTGCTGGAGGTAAGCGGAAATCCAGAAGATGAGGGAAGCGTCAACGGTTTTTTGCGAAACAGAGATAACCCGCTGGAGACAGATGTCCTGATCATTGATGAGATGTCCATGGTGGATCTGACACTGATGCATGCACTTTTGACGGCTGTTGTGCCGGGGACCAGACTGATTCTTGTGGGGGATGTGAATCAGCTTCCGTCGGTGGGACCGGGAAGTGTATTAAAGGATCTGATTGCATCCCAGAAGTTTCACGTCGTAACGTTGACGAAAATCTTCCGGCAGGCAGGTGAAAGCGATATTGTAACGAATGCCCATCGGATCAATGCAGGAGAACGGGTTGTCCTTAATAACAAAAGCCGGGATTTCTTTTTCCTGAAACGTCAGGAGGCAGATGTGATCATTGGGGTGGTGATCACTCTGATCCAAAAAAAACTGCCCAAATATGTAGATGCCTCTCCATTTGATATCCAGGTCATGACGCCTACCAGAAAGGGGCTGCTGGGGGTGGAGCGGCTGAATGTGATATTACAGAGATATCTGAATCCTCCGGATCCGAAAAAGGAAGAGAAAGAGATCAATGGAAGAATTTTCAGGACAGGGGATAAGGTTATGCAGATTAAGAACAATTATCAGCTGGAATGGGAAATTTGTACCAGGTATGGGCTCACCGTAGATAAGGGAATGGGTGTCTTTAACGGTGACATGGGAATCATCAGAGAAATCAGCGAGTATAAAGAGACGCTGACCGTAGAATATGATGAAAAAAAACAGGTGGAATATCCGTTTGAATTATTAGATGAATTGGAACTGGCATATGCAATTACAGTACATAAATCTCAGGGAAGTGAATATCCGGCTGTGGTGATCCCGCTGCTTCCGGGACCGAAATTGCTGTATAATCGAAATTTGTTGTATACAGCTGTAACAAGAGCGAAAAAATGTTTGACAATCGTAGGGAGTGAAGATACATTTCAGGAAATGATCAGAAACAAAAACGAACAGGAGCGTTATACCAGTTTAGACGAGCGTATACGCGAATTTTAGAATTGCTGTATCCACCGGTATGCCCTTTTTGTGAAGACATTTATCCGGATGGGATCTGCCCGTTGTGTAAAAAGAAAATTACATACATCAGGCAGCCCCGCTGTATGAAATGTGGGAAGCCATTAAAGGCAGAAGAACAGGAATATTGCAGGGACTGCACAAAGTATCCATATGCATACGAACAGGGGAGGAGTCTCTGGGTGCATAAGGCATCGGTATCTGTGGGGATTTACAAATTTAAATATAAAAACAGAAGATGTTATAGTGAAGTGTTCGGCGCAGAGATGGCGAAGGCTTTTCTGGATCAGATCAGAAGATGGGGGATTGAGGAAATCATACCAGTTCCGCTGCACAGTTCCAGGAGGAGAGTCCGGGGGTATAATCAGGCAGAGCTGCTTGCAGACGAACTGGGAAAAAGCTGGGGAATTCCGGTCAATAAGAAAGCAGTCATCCGAATTCATAAAACCGTACCTCAAAAAGAACTTGGAAATCGTGCAAGAGTGGAAAATCTGAAGGGGGCATTTGGTGTTTCAAAAGTGTGGACCCCGAAACAGAAGGTGCTGATCATTGATGATATTTATACAACAGGAAATACCATACACAGAGTTGCAAAGGTATTGAAAAAGGCAGGAGCACAAAAAGTCTATTTTTTGACTATAAGCATTGGACAAGGACTCTGACAGTATGATATACTAAAAATGATGTTTAAACGGCAAAAGATAGAGGTGGAGACATGTTAGATAAAAGAAAGATACGTCTGATGATCAGAATGGCTTCTTATGAAAAACAGGGAGCAGAAGAAGATTTGAAGATCAGCAGCTATTACAAAAAAGATTATGTCAGTATGAATGTATGGGCAACAGCAATCTGGTTTACCATCGGATATGGGATTGTGGCTGCTCTGATTGCATTTTGTCTGATGGAACAGATTTTAAAAAATCTGACGATCTTAAAGCTTGTGATCCTGACAGGGACGGTTATTGGGATTTACTTGATACTGTTGATCATTTATTGCTCTTGTGCGAGACGGTTTTATAAGAAAAAGCATAATCTGGCAAAACAGCATGCGAAAAAATATTATCGAGATTTATCCCGTCTGGAAAAGATAAATATGAAGGAGAAAAAATAATTATGAGTACATTACTTGTCTGGAAAGATCAGATAGAAAAATTTTATGCAAAGTATTCTTTTTACATCCTTAAAGTATTGCAGTTTGTATTAGGATTATGCGTGTTTGGTATGATCAATTCGAATATCGGATTTATGAAGTCTTTGTCTTCTACAGTCTGTACTGTGGGGCTGGCAGCAGTGACTGCGTTTCTTCCGCTTGGCCTGCTGGCATTGTTGGCAGCAGTTTTCGTACTGATCCAGTTGTATGCACTGTCACTTCCGGTGGCGGGATTATGTCTGGTAATTTTTCTGGTGATGTATATCTTGTATATCCACTTCACACCAAAAAGATCCTGGCTGATCGTTGTGGCTGCATTGGCCGCAGCATGGAAAGTACCGTATCTGATCCCGGTTGCATTTGGACTGCTGGGCACGCCGATCCTGGCACTTCCAGCAATGTGTGGGGTGATCGTCTATTATATGCTTCATACAGTGAAGCTGACAGCGTCTGCGTTTCAGAGCGGCGGCATGAAAGAGATGCTGGATGGGATTATGGTGTTTACAAAGCAGACACTGTCTAACAAAGAAATGTGGATGATGGCTGCTGTTTTGTTTTTTGCACTTCTGATCGTCTATGGGCTGCGGACACGTGGAATCAGTCATGCGTGGAAGACAGCTACGGTTACAGGGGCGATCGCAGCAGCGGCTTTGCAGGTGATCGGCAGCATGGTACTGGATCTTCCGATTGGGACCGGAGTGATTGTGTTGGATCTGATACTGGCGATCGTAGTAGGATTTGTTCTGGAGTTTTTCTTCCTGGCAGTGGACTATTCAAGAACAGAGACCCTGCAGTTTGAAGATGACGAATATTATTATTATGTAAAAGCAGTTCCGAAAGTAGGTGTGACACTTCCGGAAAAGCAGGTAAAACATATTACGGAGCTACATGAAAATCAGGAAGAAGCAGTTCTGATGGAAAAGCGTGAGCAGGAAGAACTGCCGAAAGTACAGGTTCAGGAGACTATAGCTTTGGATCCACAGCAGATCCAGGAAGCAGATCTGGAGAAGAATGTAGATGAGCTACTGCTGACACAGAGTTTGAATGAAGAGTTAAGACAGAATCAGCAGGAACCAGAGGAAGATTTAAGTCTGACAAAAAGTTTGGGAGAACTTTGGACGAAGACACCAGGGGCAGATGAATAATTAGAAAAAACAGGAGGTGACTGGATGGGAGAATGGATCCGAAATTTTTTTGACAATTACATAAATGGGCTATATTTTCCAACGGTACATTTGACAGATATTCTGGAAATTCTGATCATCACGGTCATCGTTTATGAGATTATGCTCTGGATCAAGAACACAAAAGCATGGATGCTGTTAAAAGGGATGATCATGCTTGGCGCGTTCTTTCTTCTGGCAGCAATCTTCAAGATGCATACCATTTTGTTTGTAGCAAAAGAGTCTATCAGCGTCCTTGCGATCGCGGCAGTTGTTGTATTTCAGCCGGAGCTTAGACGCGCACTGGAAAAGCTGGGGGAAAAGAATTTTCTTTCCAGCGTCAGTCTGTTTGACAGAGGGAAAGAAAATCAGCGGTTTTCGGATGATACAGTGGATGGAATTGTGAAGGCCTGCTTTGAAATGGGAAGTGTCTGCACAGGAGCTCTGATCGTAGTAGAGCAGGCAATCCATCTGACAGAGTATGAGGTGACGGGAATTGAACTGGATTGTAAAGTGTCACCTCAGGTTTTGATCAACATCTTTGAACATAATACACCTCTTCACGATGGTGCGATCATCATCCGGGGCAATCGGATTACTTCAGCAACCTGTTATCTTCCTCTTTCTGACAATATGCAGATCAGCAAAGAGTTGGGAACAAGACATAGAGCTGCACTTGGGATGAGTGAGGTCAGTGATGCGCTGGTGATCGCGGTTTCGGAAGAAACCGGACAGGTATCTGTTGCAATGGGAGGAAGGCTGGAGAGAGGAGTGACCCCCGAACGACTGCAGGAGAGGCTGAAGAGAATGCAGTATAGAACATCGGAAGTGAAAAAATTCACCATACGGAAAGGGCGGCGAAAGAATGAAGAAGCATAGGATCATGGAAAATCTTGGATTAAAAATCATTGCGCTGTTCTTTGCGATTTTTTTGTGGTTGATCGTGATCAATATTGATGATCCTGTTGACACCCAGACGTTTGATAATATTCCGGTGGAGGTTACGAACGAACAAATCGTGAAAAGCAAAGGAAAAACATATCGGATTTTAGATGGAACGGAGAACGTAAGTGTGAAGGTGACTGCCAAACGGGAAATTTTGGAAAAGCTGACTTCTTCCGATTTCCGGGCAGTAGCTGATATGCAGGAAATGCAGATAAATAGTCTGATCCCGATTAAAGTTTCTGTAAAAAGATACAGCAGTGAGTGTATGGCAGAAGCTTCTCCAAATAATCTGGTGATTGAGATCAGTGATGTAAAGAGTAAGGTGTTCCCGCTGACGGTCAGTGTTTCTGGTACTCCGCAAAATGGCTGCATGATCGGTAATATGACGGTCAATCCGGAGAAGATTACGATCACTGGTTCTCAGCCTATGGTAGAAAGTATTGAGAAAGCAATTGTAAAAGTAGATGTGACAGGACGGTCGGAGTCAGGAACCGTGCAGGGAAATCTGGTATTGTACGATAGTCAGGGAAATGTAGTAGATCAGAATAAATTAAGCAATAACCTGAATACGGAGACCGGAATTCAGGTAGATATCCAGGTGTTGAATACAAAAGATATTCCAATCATTTATGAAACACCGACAATTTTGAAGGAGAATTATATTTGTACGGGTTGGACTTGTGAGCCACAGTCCATACAGGTATGGGGAACAGAGGAGGATCTGGAAGAACTGACGGAGATTACCATTCCGGCATCGGAGATCGATGTCAGTGATGCGACCAAAAAAGTGGAAAAAACAGTAGAGATCCAGCCATATCTTCCAGAAGGGATTTCTCTGGTAGACGATACCATGAATACGGTTTTGACCACGGTTCTGATCGAACAGGAAGGTTCCAGAACAATTGAATTTCCAGTAGAAGGGATTCAGATCAATAATTTAAAGGATAAATATGAACTTTCGTTTGAAAATTCAGAAGTGGTAGAACTGAAATTTGTAGGGGAACAGGAAAAGCTGGATCAGCTGGATATTACCAATGCGGTTTCAATCGATCTTCAGTCCTGTAAAGAGGCAGGGGAGTATGAACTTCAAGTATCTGTAGAAGTACCAGAAGGAATTCAGCTTGTCCGGCAGCCGAAGGTCAAAGTAAAGCTAACAGAAAAGAAAGAAACATCAGTACCGAATACAGACAGTGAACCGAAAGACGAAAAAGAGATAGAATAAGGGAGGCAGTATAGAGATGGTAAGCGGAAAGACAAAGATAAAAAATCCGACAGGGCTGCATTTACGGCCGGCAGGATTATTCTGTAAAACAGCCATGCAGTTTGGAAGCAAGATCACTGTGAAAAAGCAGGCGAGAAATGAAGAGATCACAGCGAATGCAAAAAGCGTATTAAGTGTTCTTGGAGCCTGCATTAAAAGCGGAGATGAGATTGAATTGATCTGTGAAGGGGCAGATGAGAATGCTGCTCTGGCAGAAATGATCCGGATCATAGAAGACGGACTTGGGGAGTAAAAATAAGAAACACAGTTAAGAAAGAAGGAGCAGGATATGAATCAAGCAACATTAGTCATCATGGCAGCAGGAATCGGAAGCCGGTTTGGCGGTGGGATCAAGCAGTTGGAGCCAGTGGGACCAAATGGCGAGATCATCATGGATTATTCCATCTATGATGCCATGGAGGCAGGATTTGATAAAGTAGTATTTGTAATCAGAAAGGATCTGGAAAAAGACTTTAAAGAAGTGATCGGCAACCGGATTGAAAAAGTGATAGATGTTGCCTATGCATATCAGGAAATTGATGGTATTCCAGAAGCTTACAAAGAGAGATTTAAAGATCGGACAAAACCATGGGGGACAGGTCAGGCGATTCTGTGCTGTAAGGATGTTGTAGACAGTCCGTTCTTAGTGATCAATGCAGATGACTATTATGGGAAGCAGGCTTATGTAGAAGCATATGAATATTTGACAGGCATAAAGAATGATTCCACGACAGAACTGTGCATGGTAAGTTTTGTCCTGAAAAATACATTGAGTGAAAACGGGGCTGTGACACGGGGAATCTGTAAGGTAAATGAAGAAGGATATCTGGCAGATATTGTGGAGACCAGTGGGATTGAGAAGACAGAAGAAGGAGCTGCAGTACACACAGGGAATGAGTATGTTCCGGTAGATGTGGAATCCAGCGTGTCTATGAATATGTGGGGACTTCATCCGGAGTTTTTTGAGATTTTGGAACAGGGATTTGAAGAATTTGTGGCCAATACACCAGAAGATAACCTGAAAGCAGAATATCTCCTTCCGACTATCATCGGAGGTCTTCTGGAACAGAAACGTGCATCGGTCAAAGTGCTGACATCCAAAGATAAGTGGTTTGGTGTGACATATAAGGAAGACAAAGAATCCGTAGTTTCACAGCTGCAGGCATTGATCGAGGCTGGAGTCTATCCGAGAAAATTGTTTTAACAGAGAAGCAAAAAAGAGGGGAGAAACGCAACGAATGCAAAGGTTGCGTTTCTTTTGCTGTCATCAGACAGAAAGAACGGGGAGGAAAAGGTAGAAATTTGTACAAGAGTGTGCTATTCTCATAAAGTATTTTGAAAAAGCATTAAGGAGAGGTCATAGGATTGCAGGGAGTTAATAAAAATAACAGAAAAAAGTATGAAGAGAACAAAAGAGATAGAAAAGCAGAGCAGATAGAAGAAAGAGTAGAGAGAAGAGAGAATAAAAATCTGAAAGATATTACAATAGATCAGGTCAAAATGAATATTGGTATTGTTATTTTGGGGAAGACGGTAAAAATTGTTCAAATTGTTATAAAAGTTTTGTTATGTATTTTGGCAATATTGTTATCATTTTTGGCAATTCTTCTTCATGAAGCGGCAAATTGGATGTTAGCAACATGGACAAATTTGTCTATGGAAGAACTTGTGGCACAAATGAAAACACCGATTCAAGGAACCAGTCATGAAGTGCTTTGGGATTTTGTGGAGACATGTGTTCCGGCAGCGGTGATGGCAGTGTTTTTTGTAGTGATTGTGATTGCTCTTGTAAGGAAAACAAAAATCACAAAATGGATCTTGCAGATTGGAGCTGTTGCAGGTTCCATGGCATTGATCGTATCATCTGCACAGATGGTATGGAACGAGTTAGATGTGGGGGAATATCTGGAAAATCAAAAGACAGAATCGCCATTTATTGAAGAGAATTATGCAAATCCACATGAAATACCGATTAATTTTCCAGAGCAAAAAAGGAATTTGATTTATATTTTTATGGAATCGATGGAGACAACTTATGCATCAAAAGATGTTGGCGGCGGTCTGGATTTTAACTGTATTCCGGAATTGACACAGCTGGCAATGGAGAATGTGAATTTTTCCGGGACAGAACAACTAGGGGGGATTTATCCATCTGATGGCTCCACATGGACTATGGGGGCTATGGTAGCCCAGACTTCTGGTCTTCCGTTGAAATTGAATCTGAGAGCAGAAAATGTGAGTGAAGATATTGAAGTTTTGCCGAGAGCAAAAACGATGGGTGATATTTTAGGGGAACAGGGGTATCATCAGGAAATTTTATTTGGTTCCGATGGAGAATTTGCCGGAAGACAGCAGTATTTTGAAAAACATGGTGGATATCAGGTTTTAGACTATAAATACGCCGCTGAAAACGGGTGGCTTCCAAGTCCGGATTATCGGGTTTGGTGGGGCTATGAAGATGAAAAGTTATTTGAATTTGCAAAAGCACGTTTAACGGAGATTGGAAACAGCGCACAGCCGTTTAATTTTACAATGCTGACAGTTGATACACATTTTGAGGATGGTTATCCTTGCAGGTTATGTCAGGATATTTATGGAGAACAGTATGCAAATGTGATGGCATGTTCCAGCAGGCAGCTTGTAGATTTTGTGCGTTGGATTCAGCAACAGCCGTTTTATCAGAATACAACCATTGTTCTGGTAGGGGATCATCTGACAATGGACAGTGATTTTTGTGCAGCAGTACCGGAAGATTATCAGAGAGGCGTTCTGAATATTTTTGTAAATGCTCCGGTAGAAGCAGTTAATACAAAAAACAGAGTGGCTTCCACGATGGATATGTTCCCGACAACAATCGCAGCGCTCGGAGGAGAAATTGCTGGAGACAGACTGGGGCTTGGAACGAACCTATTTTCTGCAACACCGACTTTGGCAGAAGAAATAGGTATGGAACAGCTGAATGCAGAAGTTCGCAAAAATTCCTTGTTTTATACAGGGCTTGCTGGTGGCATGGAAGTGGATAATTCGGTTATGGATATGGAATAGATGAGAATGAGGGGAAATATGGAACATAAAAAAATGAAGAAACAAAAATTAACAATAGCAGAATGGATTTGGATCGTGGGATTGTTTTTGGTAATGTTCTTTCTTAGTACTCAGAAAGGATTAGATTATGCTCCGGATGAACCGATGCGATATGACATTCCGAAGTATATATTTGAACATCATGCGTTGCCGAATGGTAATATGGAAAGTCTGCGAAATGAAATATGGGGATTTTCTTATGCATATTATCCGTTTTTCTTAGGACCGCTTTTGAGTGCAGGGTTTATGAAACTTGTATCTGTTTTTACAATGAATTCCTTTGCATTGCTGGTAGCAGCGAGATTTACAAGCGTATTAAGTGGTGTTTTGGTGGCGTATTTTGTGATTAAAATTGCAAATAGGTTGTTTGGAACGTATACAAAATGGATTTTGATCGCAGTAACAACATTGATCCCGCAATTTATTTTTTTGTCAACATATGTAAACAATGACATTATAGCAGTGGCAGGAAGCGCGATGATTCTATATGCATGGCTTCTTGGAATGAGTGAAAAATGGAATTTGAGGTCATGCACATTGCTGGCAGTTGGAATCGGAGTATGCGCATTGTCGTATTATAACTCTTATGGATGGATTTTATGTAGTATTTTTATCTTTTTTGCATCGGAATTGTGGCAGAGAAGAAAGAAACTCAGCGATAAAGAATTATGGAAATGGGGAATCTACATTAGTATTGTCGTATTGGTGATTATTTCTTTCTTCTTTATCCGCAATGCCGTAATGTATCATGGAGATTTTCTTGGAATGAGTTCTTTGACAGAATCTTCTGAAATGTTTGCCAGAGAGGATATAAAGCCATCCAATCGTTCGACTCCGCAAAATTTAGGAATGGGATTTGGAGAAATGCTCAGGACGACAGAGTTTATGGGGAAGACGTGGACGAATGCTACATTTGAAAGTTTTATTGCAGTGTTTGGATATATGAACGTATATGCACCAGAATGGGTTTACAACACCTATAAAGTAGTCTTAGTGCTCGGTGGTTTGGGGTTGTTGTTTGGTATCTTTAAAAGGATTCAGAAGACAGAAATAGGGAAAAGTCAGTTACTCTTGGGAATCAATCTGCTGATCTGTCTTTTGATTCCTATAGGATTGAGTATGTACTATAGTTATGCAACCGATTATCAGCCACAGGGTCGATATTGTTACCCTATGCTGCTGGCATTGACTTGCTTTATATCCAAAGGGTTAGAATATCTGGTATTGTGGATTTCTTCTGAGAAAATTCAAAGAACCATTTGCCATATCTTACCAGCAGTCTTTTTAGGAATTACCGGATATGTGTATTTATCGATGTATCTGTGTGTGCTATAATAAAATTTAGAGGAAGAGGTGTTTGGACAGTGAAAGAAAAACCGATTTTGTATATTGTCATACCATGCTATAATGAAGAAGAAGTATTGCCGATTACAGCTCCTGAGTTTTCAGCAAAAATAGAAGAACTGATACAGTTGGGAAAAATCAGTACGGAAAGTAAAATTCTGTTTGTGGATGACGGGAGCAAAGACAATACATGGAAATTGATCCAGAAGTTCTCCAGGGAAAATCAAGTGTTCAGAGGAATCCGGCAAAGCAGGAACAGAGGACATCAGAATGCAGTTCTGGCAGGCTTAATGGAAGCGAAAGAACTTGCGGATATTACCATCTCAATCGATTGTGACGGACAGGATGATATTAATGCCATGAATCAGATGGTAGAGGAGTACTTAAATGGCTGCGAAGTGGTATATGGGGTCAGAAGTAAAAGAGATACGGATACATTTTTTAAACGATTTACTGCAGAAGGATTTTATAAACTGTTGAATTGGATGGGAGCAGAAGTGGTGTTCAATCATGCAGATTATCGTCTGGTTTCTTCTAAAGTATTACATGCATTTCAGGAATATAAGGAAGTGAACATTTTTTTAAGAGGAATGTTTCCTTTGGTAGGATTTAAAAGTACAAGTGTGTACTATGAGAGGCATGAAAGGATTGCGGGAGAGTCCCATTATCCTTTGAAAAAAATGCTGGCGCTGGCATTTGACGGGATCACCAGCTTGAGTGTGAAGCCAATCCGGATTATTACGGGGTTGGGAACACTGACTTCAATTTTAAGTTTGATTGGTGTGATATGGGCTGTAGTAAGAGCGCTCTTGGGGTATACAGTAGCTGGATGGGCAAGCATTGTCAGTATTGTATGCTTTATGGGTGGTATTCAGTTGATCTGCCTTGGAGTGATTGGAGAATATATCGGTAAGATTTATATGGAAACCAAAGCCAGACCAAGATATATCATCAGCGAGCGTACATTTGAAACAGATCTGTAAAAATAAAGATTCAGCGCATTGCGCTTTTATCATAGATATCATGCGAAAAGAGAAAGGGGTTAAAGGACAAGAATGAAAAAAGTACAAAAAGTACTTGCGTTGCTGTTGGCGTTTGGGATGATATTGACTTCACCTGGATTGAGTGCCGCAGCAACCGAATCAGTGGAACCAGCGGAATCTGTTGTATCGCAAGAGGGGAATGCAGTACAGGAGCAGGATTCAACGGATATTTTGGAATATGTATATGTCGATGAAACGATGGTGAATATTCCACAGACACAGAACATTGCCGTTGCATTTACAGATCAGTCACTGATCTTGGAGTCTGCTGTATTGCAGTATCGCTCTGTTGTGACAGGTGCCAGTTATGAAATGCAGGCATCTTCCATCGTAGACAATACGGTATTATTCACACAGGACTATCCGGAAGGGTCGGCAGAAGATGTGGTTCAGCTGGAAAGCCTGAGTTATCAGAGTGCAGGAGAGACCCATACGGTTAATTTACTGGAAGAACAGATCGATGCAGGATATACGGTGTCTGCACAGCCGGAAAAAGAGATCGTTCCGCAGGAAGCAATGCCGGATGTTGCAGTTTACTCTCTGAATGAAGAGGGAGATGTGATCGAAGCAGCTTCGGACACAGAAAATATTGAAAATGCTGTGGCGGAAGTTTTAGAGGAAGCAGATCCGATCTCAGAGCAGGCGAGAGGAGCCCGAGCAAACAAAACGGTTGTGATCTGTGCAGGACATGATGCGACGCATACAGGTGCACAGGCAAATGGATTAAAGGAAGAACAGCTTACATTTAAGGTCGCACAGTATTGCAAGCAGGCGTTAGAGCAGTATCAGGGAGTTACAGTTCTTATGGACCGTAGTTCGATATCCTGCAAGTATCCTGGACAGTCAACAAGTTATTGCCTGAACCAGAGGGTCAAAGATGCAGCTGCAAATGGCGCTACAGTATTTGTAGATATTCATTTTAATACAGGCGGCGGAACCGGAGCAGAGGTTTATTATCCAAATAAAAGTTATAATGAAGGAATCAGCCAGGAAGGGAAAAAACTGGCGGATGAGATTTTGAAAGAACTGTCTGCACTTGGCTTGAAAAATCGCGGTTCCAAGATTAAAGACGGGACAACCGGAGAGACCGATCAAAATGGAAATAAGGATGATTATTTCACCACCAATTATCTGTCCAAACAGTACGGGATGACAGGAATCATCGTAGAGCATGCATTTTTGGATCATGCATCCGATGCGGCAAAGTTAAAAGATGAGAGTTTCCTAAAGAAACTGGGAGAAGCAGATGCAGCAGGAATTGCTGCTACATATGGCTTTACAAAAGGTGGAGGAACGACTCCAACCCCGCCGCCGACAGAAAATGCATCTGTCCGGATTGAAAACAAAAATGATTTTGACGGGACAGCACAGATTCAGGTATCCGGTGTTGGTGATGGAGCGAAGGTCGCAGTATGGAGCGATGTGAATGGACAGGATGATCTTCAATGGTATTCTGTTTCCGGAAATAGTGGCATTATCAATTTTAAGATAAAAAATCATAAAAATTCGACAGGAAATTATAATGTGCATGTATACAATAGTTCTTCCAGCAAGATATTGTGCAATACAACATTTCGGATTTCCAGCAACACGTCTGCAAAATTAAGTGTTGCTTCGGTGAATGGAAGAGAAGATCTGCATCGGGCGCAGGTGAAATTTGCAGATATGCCAGATGAAGTGACAGGTGTACAGATTCCCGTATGGAGTAAGGCGGATCAGAGCGATATCCGATGGCTGAATGCAGCGCAGAAGTCCCGGGGAGTCTGGGAGGTGGAAATCAGCCTTTCTAATTATAAGGTTGGGGATACCTATCAGGTTCATGCTTATGCGACCCTGTCAAATGGAACACAGCATTTTCTAGATGAGACAACCTTTAAAGTAACCGGACCGAGTGCGGCGATAAAAGTTCAAAATTACAATGCTTCCGCAGGTACATTTGATGTTTTGGTTCAGGATGTGGTAGTTCCGGGCGGAGTAAAAGAAGTACAGGTTCCGGTGTGGAATCAGGCGGATCAGAGTGATATTGTCTGGTATTCTGCGAAAAAGCAGTCTGATAGAACTTATAAAGTATCCGTAGATATCAAAAACCACAAAAACCATACGGGTACATACAATATTCATGTGTATGCCGTGAATACAAGCGGATCACAGATTTTCCTGGGAGCAACAACGCAAAAAGTGGAGAACACACAGGTGCAGATTGTTGCCAAAGATACGAATGGAAAAGAGATGAAGTTTGAACTTTCGGCAAAAAATGTTGGACAATCAGGTGTCAAAGGATTAAATTTTGCAGTGTGGAGTGACGAAAAAGGTCAGGATGATATTATCTGGTATGAAGGAAAGAAACAGTCATCCGGAACCTGGAGCACAGAAGCTGTCATTGCCAACCATAAAACGGCAGGAGTATATCAGGTACATGTATACAGTACAGATGGAAAGACGCAGAAATTTGTTGGGAATACGACATTTAAAGTAAGCGCACCGACAGGAAAACTGGAGATTCAAAACTACAGTGCAAAAGAAGGCCGCTTTGAGGTGATCTTGAAAAATGTCACTTCCAAATCCGGGATCAGCGCAGTGCAGATTCCGGTCTGGAGTAAAAGTAATCAAAGTGATATCAAGTGGTATCAGGCGAAAAAGCAAAGTGACGGCACCTACAAGGTAAAGGTAGAAGCGAAGAATCACAGTGACAAAGCGCAGTACAGTATTCATGCATATGTAACCGCAGAAAATGGAATCATGCAGTTTGTAGATTCCAAGACGCAGAGAGTGAACACCAGAGAGCTGGAAGTGACAGCTGCAAATCCGGATGGGAAAGAAAAGAAGTATACAGTAACAGTGGAAAATACGGATTTTCTTGGAAATGTGACAGAGGTACAGTTTGCTACATGGAGTGAGGAAAATGGACAGGATGATATTATTTGGTATCAGGGCTTGAAAAAGAACTCCAGTGTATGGGTGGCAGAAGTGGATGTTGCGAAACATAAAACAGCGGGAACTTATAATGTGCATGTGTATGGTATGATCGCAGGAAAACAGGAATTTTTAGGCTCTACAACATTTAAGGTATCAAATCCAAAAGGAACTCTGGAGGTTCGTAATTATAACCCACAGCAGGGCAGCATGGATGTGATCGTGAAAAATGTAGCGTCTAAGTCTGGTGTACAGGAAGTGCAGGTTCCGGTATGGAGTCAGGCAAACCAGAGTGATATTTGTTGGGATTCTGCCCAGAAACAAGGGGACGGGACTTATAAAGTAACCATCAGACTGTCAGCTCACGATAAGAATGCAACAACGTATATGATCCATGGATATATCACGACGGAGAATGGCATCAAGAGTTTTATTGACAGTACGGAATGGAACGTTCCAAGCTCTGGTGAGTCCACACAGAAAGAACTGACACCGATTATGGGAAGTTCTGAAACAACAGTAGATCAGATGGTCCGTTATTATGAAAGCAGTAGAAATATCTATCCGGCAAAAAATCTTGAAAAAGGTGGAGCATCGACTTTAAGAGAATTCTGTCAGATTTATTATGAAGAAGCAACAGCAGAAGGCGTCAAGGCAGAAGTGGCATTCACACAGGCAATGAAAGAAACTGCATGGCTGAAATTTGGCGGAATTGTAAAGATCGAACAGTTTAATTTTGCGGGGATTGGCGCAGAAGATGGAAATGAGAAAGGGCAGGCTGCTACATTTGCAGATGTCAGAACAGGAATCCGCGCGCACATTCAGCATTTGAAAGCATATGGCTCTACAGAAAAACTGAAAAACGAATGTGTAGATCCAAGATTTAAATATGTAACCCGTAATTCGGCGCCATATGTAGAATGGCTTGGGATCAAAGAAAATCCAAACGGAATCGGATGGGCGAAAGATAAAGATTATGGGTATAAGATTGTAGATATGATGAATGTTTTGAAAAGTAAATAGCAAATAAGTGAAAAGCACACGGACTACGGTTGGTGTGCTTTTCTAATTTTTGAATTCTATTGAAAAATGTTGCATAGATGTTAAAGAAATGTTATAATTTTGGAGAATATATGGGAGGTTAAAATTATGAGAACATATTTAGTAACCGGTGGAGCTGGATTTATTGGATCAAACTACATTCATTATATGTTTAAAAAGTATGATAACGAAATCCGGATCATCAATGTTGACAAACTGACGTATGCAGGAAACCTTGAAAACCTGAAAGATATAGAAGACAGAGAAAATTACACATTTGTAAAGGCAGATATCTGTGATGCAGATGCGATCAATAAGATTTTTGAGGAAAATGATATTGACAGAGTAGTGCATTTTGCAGCAGAAAGTCATGTAGACCGAAGTATCAAAAATCCAGATGTATTTGTAAAGACGAATGTACTCGGAACACTTGTGATGCTGAATGCGGCAAAAGCGGCATGGGAGCTTCCGGACGGAACATTCAAAGAAGATAAAAAATTCCTTCATGTTTCTACAGATGAGGTGTATGGTTCTCTGGAAGAAGAGGGAGAATACTTCTATGAGACGACTCCATATGATCCGCACAGTCCATATTCTGCAAGTAAAGCCTCTTCGGATATGCTGGTAAAATCTTATATGGATACGTATAAGTTCCCGGCAAATATTACGAACTGCAGCAATAACTACGGACCATATCAGTTCCCGGAAAAATTAATTCCACTGATCATCAACAATGCACTGCAGGGAAAAAATCTTCCGGTGTATGGCGATGGGAAAAATGTCAGAGACTGGCTGTACGTAGAAGACCATGCAAAAGGAATCGATATGGTACAGGAAAAAGGAAGACTTTTCGAGACATACAATATTGGTGGTCACAATGAAAAACAGAATATTCAGATCATCCACATCATTCTGGATACATTACAGGAGATGCTGCCGGAAGGAGATCCAAGAAAAGAATTAGTCAGCGAAAAACTGATCACATATGTGGAAGACAGAAAAGGACATGACAGACGTTATGCGATCGCTCCGGACAAGATCAAAGAAGAAGTGGGCTGGTATCCAGAGACAATGTTTGAGGATGGTATCCGCCTGACGATCAAATGGTTCTTTGAAAATGAGGGATGGATGAAAAATGTTACAAGTGGTGACTATCAGAAATATTACGAGGAAATGTATAAATAATATGATCAGACAGGCAGTATCCTAGGATACTGCTGGTTTGCGTTATGAGGTTGAATCTACAACAGGAGGAGATAGAAAGATGAAAGGTATTATTTTAGCAGGCGGTTCAGGAACAAGACTTTATCCGTTGACACAGGTGACAAGCAAGCAGTTGCTTCCGATTTATGACAAACCGATGATTTATTATCCGCTGAGTATCTTGATGGAAGCAGGGATTCGGGAAATTTTGATCATATCAACACCGGATGACACTCCGAGATTTGAAGAATTATTAGGAGATGGAAGCCAGTTTGGCATTCAACTCAGCTATAAAGTACAGCCGTCACCGGACGGACTGGCGCAGGCATTTTTACTGGGAGAAGAGTTTATCAATGGCGAGAGCTGTGCAATGATCCTTGGAGACAACATTTTCCATGGACATGGTCTGAGCAAACGTTTGAAAGCAGCAGCATCAAAAGAAGACGGGGCAACGGTATTCGGATATTATGTGGATGATCCGGAGCGTTTTGGTGTGGTTGAATTTGACCAGGATGGAAAAGCGATTTCTCTGGAAGAAAAACCAGAGCATCCAAAGTCCAATTATGCAGTGACAGGATTGTATTTTTATGACAACCATGTTGTAGAGTATGCAAAACAGATCAAACCAAGTGCGAGAGGCGAATTGGAGATTACTGATCTGAACAGAATCTATCTGGAAAAAGGCAATCTGGATGTGACACTGCTCGGACAGGGATTTACATGGCTGGATACAGGAACTCATGAATCGCTGGTAGATGCAACTAATTTTGTGAAAACGGTAGAGACGCATCAAAACCGCAAGATTGCATGTCTGGAAGAAATTGCATATAATAATGGCTGGATCGATAAAGAAAAACTTGGAAAAGCATGTGAACTTTATCAGAAAAATCAGTACGGCCGTTATCTGAAAGACGTGCTGGACGGAAAATATATCGATCAGAAATAAAGGAGAACGCAACGATGGGAAAGATTAAAGTAGAGACATGTGAAATTGAAGGATTGAAAGTGATCACTCCGACCGTATTCGGTGATGAAAGAGGATACTTTATGGAGACTTACAATTACAATGACTACAAAGAAGCCGGAATTGATATGGAATTTGTACAGGATAATCAGTCCAGCTCCAAAAAGGGAGTGCTTCGTGGACTGCATTTTCAGATCAATTATCCGCAGGACAAGCTGGTTCGTGTGGTAAGTGGAGAAGTATTTGATGTTGCAGTTGATTTGAGAAAAGACTCTAAGACTTATGGTCAGTGGTATGGAGTACTGTTATCTGCAGAAAATAAAAAGCAGTTTTTCATTCCGAAAGACTTTGCACATGGATTTGTAGTGTTGTCTGATTCTGCAGAGTTTGCGTATAAATGTACAGATTTTTATCATCCAAATGATGAAGGCGGTCTGGCATGGAATGACCCTGAGATTGGAATCGAATGGCCGATCCCAGAGGGAATGGAGCTGACCATTTCTGAAAAAGATCAGAAGTGGGGCGGAATCAAAGAACTGCAGAGATAGAAGCCGGAGGAAGAACGTGTCAAGTTATATTCAGAACTTTAAAAAATTTCAGCCGCTTTTGGCAGAGCTTGTGGCAAGAGATATCAAGATTAAGTATCGGAGATCTGTATTGGGTGTATTGTGGACACTTTTGAATCCTCTGTTTATGATGATCATTTTGTCAGTGGTATTTTCCAGTATTTTTAAATTCGATATTGAGAATTTTCCACTCTATATTTTGAGTGGACAGTTAATCTTTAACTTTTTTAATGATGCTACCACAAGTTCGATGACTTCTATTATTGGAAGTGCAGCTTTGATCAAAAAAGTATATGTGCCTAAATATTTATTTGTAATTTCAAGAGTATTTTCAAGCTTTATCAACCTGATGGCTTCGTTAGTTGCGTTGATTCTGGTTATGGTAGCGATGCGGGCAGAACTGCACTGGACGGTAATTTTCAGTGTGATTCCACTGGCAATGATCGTACTGTTTTCATTAGGGATCGGAATGCTTCTGGCTGCCCTTACCGTAAGGTTCAGAGATATCATGCATTTGTATTCGGTATTTACAACAGGATTGTTATATTTAACCCCTGTTATTTATCCGATGTCTATTTTGCCGGAAGCCGTTCGGGTAGTCGTAAATATCAATCCGTTGACTAATATGGTGCAGATGTTCCGAGATGTGATGTTTTATAATACGTTGCCGACATTCTCTTCTATTGTATTGGGGGGTGTAGAGGTAGTAGTGGCACTCGTTCTTGGAACTTATGTATTTTATAAGAATCAGGATGACTTTATACTGAATATTTAGGAGAACTATATGGAACAGGAAACAATTATCAGTGTCGAGCATGTCTCGATGAGATTCAATCTGTCATCAGAAAAGTTTGACAGTTTCAAAGAATATGTGATTAAAAGTTTAAAAAAGCAGGTTTCGTATGATGAATTCTGGGCTCTGAAAGACGTTTCTTTTGATGTGAAGCGGGGCGATTCACTGGGGTTGATCGGACTGAACGGAAGCGGAAAAAGTACCATGCTGAAGACGATCGCCGGGGTTTTAAAACCGACAAAGGGAAAAGTGACCGTAGGAGGGAATATTGCACCGTTGATCGAACTGGGGGCAGGATTCGATATGGATCTGACTGCGCGGGAAAATGTGTTTTTAAATGGAGCATTGCTTGGGTATAATCGTGCGCAGATGGAGGCACAGTACGAAGATATTGTGGAATTTTCTGAGTTGAGAGACTTTATGGATGTTCCAGTTAAGAATTTTTCTTCCGGAATGGTATCACGTCTGGCATTTGCGATCGCAACAATCGGTATTCCGGATATTTTGATCGTGGATGAGGTACTTTCTGTCGGAGACTTCCGGTTTCAGGAAAAGTGTGAGGCAAGGATCCAGAATATGAAAGACCAGGGTACTACGATTTTATTTGTGTCCCACAGTATCGAACAGGTGAAGAAAATCTGCAATAAGGTCGTATGGCTGGATCATGGTGTATTGAAGATGTTCGGAGATGCAGAAGAAATCTGTGGCGTATATGAGAAAGCATAAAGAGGAATTGTAGAAATGAAAAAATATATAAAAACAGGAATGGGAATTTTAATTGTTGTGATTCTGGCTTTTCTGTATGCGCATATTGACAAAAACTCATATTTATATGACAGAAATGCAGATACATCGACATTTATCAGCACAGGAACGCTGCTTGACGGAGAAGTGATCAGTCAGGAATTTGTAAGTGAAGAGGATATTCTGAATGGTATGAATATCAAATGTGCAGTATTAGGAAATGCATCGAATGTAGAAGTTCAATATGCTTTAAGAGATGCAGACACGAAAGAAGAAATTGTGTCTGAGAACTTGAAAGCAAGTGAGATTAAAAATAATAAGTTCAATCAATTTGAAATCAAACAGATTAAATCCGCAAAAGGGAAACGGTATCTGTTTGAAATTACAGAAACTGGCGCAGATGCAGTAAATGGAGTGAGTTTTTATGTGGTACCTCAGAAGGAAAAAGATGCACAGATATTGAGCATCAAGGAACATGAAACTCAGGGTGCACTCGCTGCAAGATATGTCAGCCATCGGTTTGATGTGGAGACCTTTGTTGTACTGCTTGGGTTTGTTGCCTTTATTGTAATTTTTATGAAATTATTGTACAAGTTATTCAAATAGGAGAACAGGATGAAAAACGAATTTTATGTGACAGCATACAGATTTCATGTAAAAGACAGAAATAAATTGTTGGTACAGGGCTGGTTTCAGGAGAATGAATTTGGAGAGAATAAGCTGATAGCAAGTATCGATGGCGAGAAACTGAGTTATGAAACAGAGCAGTATACGGATGTAGTAGATGCACATCAGTGTGCGGATGGAAAGACAGAAATAAAGAATAGGGTATTTTTATGGATTTCACTTCCTGCAAACTGGAGAGAAAAACAGAAATTTGTACTGGAAAATTGCCATTTGAACCAAAATAAGGAATGTCTGAAAATAAAAGTTTCCCAGTTAGAAAAACTGGAAAAAAAGATCGAGCATTGTATTGATGGTGGAACTGTTGGAGAGCAGGTATTTCGTGTGACAGGATGGTTTGTGAGTACCGAGGAAATGAACATTGACCTGTATGATGCCAATCATAAAAAATTGGAAAGTGTTCTGAAGTATAAAAGAAGAAGTGATGTTATGCGGCAGTATCCGGAATGTACGGAAAAAGAAGTACATGGATTTACAGCAGAATGCCAGGGAACTGTTCCGAAAAAAATCAAAATCTGTATGAAATCAAAAAATCATATAGCAGAGTCGGAAGTGATCTTAAAACCGTCCAAAGTGAAAAAGGGAGTTCAAAAATTAAAGAAAAGTGGCTTTAAGGCATATGTGTATTATCAGCAATTTGGTATGAAACGGACAATAGAGCGTTTTTACACAAAATTGACACATAAAGATGAAGTGTCTTACAAAAATTGGATGAAGATGCACTTCCCAACAGAGAAGATGCTTGTAGAGCAGAAAAAACAGCATTTTGATTATGAACCTAAAATTTCCATTGTGGTTCCCCTTTACAAAACACCGGAAAAATATTTGGATGAAATGGTAGAATCCATCAGAAAACAGACCTATGGAAATTGGGAGTTATGCTTATCAGATGGCAGCGGAAAAGATTCTCCGTTAAAAGAAAAACTGTGTCAGTACGAAGCAAAAGATGCAAGGATCAAAGTGATACACAATGACAAACAGCTGCATATTTCAGATAATACAAATGAGGGGCTGAAAATTTGTACTGGAGATTTTATTGCATTTGGAGATCATGATGATCTTCTTGCTCCAGATGCATTTTATGAATGTGTGAAGCTGTTAAATCAGGATCAGACAATCGAAGCAATTTATACGGATGAAGACAAAGTCTCTATGGATGGGAAAGAACATTTCCAGCCGCATTTTAAGACGGATTTTAATATTGATCTTCTCAGAAGTGTAAATTATATTTGTCATTTATTTGTAGTAAAGAGAAGTTTGTTTGAAAAAGTGGGATTGTTAAATCATGAATATGATGGTGCACAGGATTATGATTTTGTGCTTCGATGTGCAGAACAGGCATCTAATATCAGACATATTCCAAAGATTTTGTATCATTGGCGGGCGCACAAGGATTCCACAGCAGAAAACCCGGAAAGTAAGAGATATGCGTTTGAAGCGGGAATTCGTGCGATTCAGGCGCATTATGACCGATGTGGGATTGACGCAGAAGTTTCGGCAGAGCAGTTAAATGGGATTTACAGAAGCAAATATCATTTGAAAGAGCAGCCGTTGGTGTCTGTGATCATTCCAAATAAAGATCATACAGAAGATTTAGACAAATGTATTCGTTCCATTGAGGAAAAAGGAACTTATAAAAATATCGAGTATATTGTCATTGAAAATAACAGTGAAAAGAAAGAAACTTTTGAGTACTATGAAAAACTTCAGGCTGAAAATCCAAAAGTCAAAGTTGTTTTCTGGGAAAGAGAGTTTAACTATTCTGCGATCAACAATTATGGCGTGGGATTTGCAAAAGGCGAGTATTTGTTGTTTTTAAATAATGATACTGAGATCATCAATCCAGATTGTATTGAAGAATTACTTGGATATTGTATGCGTGATGATGTGGGAATCGTAGGAGCAAGATTGTATTATGAGGATGATACGATCCAGCATGTAGGAGTGATCATTGGACTTGGCGGAGTTGCCGGACATACCTTTGTTGGTGAGCCAAAAGATTCACTCGGATATTTTGGGAGAATTGTAACTGCTCAGGATTACAGTGCAGTTACGGCAGCGTGTCTGATGACAAAGAGAAAAGTATTCGATGAGGTAAATGGATTTGAAGAAAAACTGGCAGTTGCTTTTAATGATGTGGACTTCTGTTTGAAAGTCAGAGAAGCAGGTTATCTGGTGGTATATAATCCATATGCAGAGTTGCATCACTATGAATCAAAATCACGAGGTTTGGAAGATACGGAAGAAAAGGTACTTCGATTCCAGGGAGAAATCCGAACATTCCAGTATCGGTGGAAAGAGATTTTGAATGAAGGAGATCCTTATTATAGTCCAAATTTGACTTTGGATAAAACAGATTTCAGTCTAAGAGTTTAATGAGAATAGAATCAGGAAAGGGGAGGGCTGTGACAGAGATACAGCACTCCGCTTTTCTTATATAGAATCGGCAGTGTGCCAAAGGAGGACAATATATGAGAGCGTTAGTAACAGGAGTCAAAGGACAGCTTGGCCATGACGTGATGAATGAACTTGCAAAAAGAGGCTATGAAGGTGTTGGAGTAGACGTAGAAGAAATGGATATTACGGATGCAGAAGCGGTAAACCATGTGATCCGGGAAGCAAAAGTAGACAGTGTTGTACACTGTGCAGCCTGGACAGCAGTGGATGCGGCAGAAGACAATGAAGAAATGTGTCGGAAAGTCAATGCGGAAGGTACAGAAAATATTGCAAAAGTATGTAAAGAACTGGATATTCCGATGATCTATTTGAGTACAGACTATGTGTTTGACGGGGAAGGAACACGTCCATGGGAGCCGGACGATCAGGTAACCAGCAGCCCTTTGAGTGTGTATGGTAAGACAAAATATGAGGGAGAGCAGGCTGTGGAACGTCTGTTGGACAAATATTATATTGTGCGTATTGCATGGGTATTTGGTGTGAACGGAAAGAATTTCATCAAGACAATGTTGAATTTGGGAGAAACACATGATACGTTGACTGTTGTAGACGATCAGGTAGGCACACCTACGTATACGTACGATCTGGCAAGACTGCTTGTAGATATGCTGGAAAAAGATGCATACGGAAAATATCATGTAACAAATGAAGGTGGATTTATTACCTGGTATGAATTTGCGAAAGAAATTTTCAAGCAGGCAGATATGGATGTCAATGTAGTTCCGGTAACTAGTGATAAGTTTCCTGCAAAGGCAAAACGTCCGCATAACAGCAGACTGGATAAGTCCAAATTGGAGAAAAATGGATTTACCCCTCTTCCAACCTGGCAGGATGCATTGAAAAGATATCTGGCAGAAATCCGATAAGGAGGCAAGGAAGTATGAAGAAACGAAACAGGATATGGATTCTGGTAGTCTGTATGGGAGTGATGGTTAGTATGACAGCATGCTCTGATGAAAAAGAAGTACCTTCGGCGCCGGAAACAGAGTCAGTACCATCGAAACCGGAATCACAGTCAGAGACACCAAAAGAAGAGCAGCCGTCCGCACCGGTAACACCGGATGAAAGCGAACCAGATCAGGACGGTCAGGCAGTACAAAATGAAAATGATCTGGGACCGGGAACCATTTCTATTTATATGCAGAATGCAGATGTCTCCGGATTTGACAAAAAAGAAGTATCACTGGAGAGCATTACTCCGGAGACCGTTTTGAAAAAGCTGGCAGAAAACGGGGTGGTGCCATCGGATACCAGTGTTTTGAGTTTTACAAAGAAAGAGATGGACGGGGAGCAGGTAATCGACCTGGATCTTTCGGAAAAGTTCGGTACGTATATCAAAGAAATGGGATCTTCTGCAGAATATCTGGTGATCGGAAGTATCTGCAATACCTATCTGGACACATATCACTGCGCAAAGATCCACATTACAGTAGCGGGCGGGATGCTTGCAACCGGTCATGCGGAATATCCAGGATATATGACAAGATTTTCATAAAAGATATACAAAAAAGAGACAGGATTTTTTGAAATCTTGTCTTTTTTTAATACGCGGAAATCAAAGATATGATATAATAATGAGAATGAATGACGGGAGGAAATAAGGGGATGGAGAAAAACGGGATTAAAATTGAGAACGAGTCATGCAGAGCATATGTAAATATGAGGCAGGAAGGGGATTTCTGGAGATTTGAAGAACAGGATCCGCAGCTGCATGTTTATTTTAAAGAACCGATCCATGGGCTCCGATTGAAGCTGTGTCTGGAGATGGATGGGGTAGAACATTTGAGGGTAGCTTTGTATTATAAAGGCGCAGAAGAAGAGTTTGGTGAGAAAAGGGTGTATTCGTTCCCATTGTACCTGAACCGCAGGATGGAACGGGAAATTTATTTTCCTTATCCGATCGATGCGATCCGGCTGGATCTGTCTGAAGAAAACGGAGTGGTACAGATCGCTGAGTTAGAAATGAGACCGGTGGATTCCGAAGGGGTTCAGGATGCTTTGAAGGAAAACTTAGGCGAGCTGATCCGGGAAGAAAAAACAGTGGTGGTCACTCATGAGATGAGCCATACAGGAGCACCGATCTTGGCGTACCATATTGCCAGGGAACTGAAGCAAAATAGGCATGATGTTGTAGTATTGGCAGGAAGACATGGGGACGGATTCCTGGAAGAAAAGTTTGAAAAAGAAGAGATTCCTGTGCTTTATCTGCATGACAGTACAAAAAATGCGGTGTCAGTTGTATGGTGCGGCCCCAATGGCGAGATAAAAAATCTGGAACAGGAAGCGTATCTGGAATCTCTGATGTTGATCTTAAGAGAATCGGGATTTCAGCGTGCAATCACAAATACAGTGGTAGCAGGGGAATATGTGCATATTCTCAAGCAATATGGCTTTCGGATCGTTTCTTTGATCCATGAGATGAAAACAACGATTGCATTATATGGATTTCTACCATTCGGAGCAGCAATTGCCCATGAATCGGACTATATCGTATTTCCAGATGAAAGTGTGCAAAGAGGATTTGAAGAATTATTTCCTGCAATCGAGGGAAAGTGTCTGATCCGTCCCCAGGGAGTGTATATGAAGTCCACCAGACTGGAAGAGCAGGCAGGTTCTTTTGAAGAGTATGGATTTTCAACAGATGATACCATTGTCATGTGTTCCGGGACCGGAGAACTGAGAAAAGGAACAGATTTGTTTGTGGCAGCAGCATCGATCCTGCATAAAAACAGACAAGAGGTTCATTTTGTGTGGACCGGAGGGTTTGGGGATCCTGTTTTAGAAGGTTGGATTTCTAATCAGGTCAGACGGTCAGGTCTGGAAGGATATGTGCATTTTCTTCCGTTTATCAAAGATCCAAAAAAATATCATGGATTATTAAGTCATGTAGATGTATTCTGGCTGACATCCAGGGAAGATCCATTTCCGTCGGTTGTACTGGAAGCCATGAAATATGAAATTCCAGTTGTTGCATTTGAAAATTCTGGAGGAGCAAATACCATGCTGGCGCAGAATCGGGGAACTCTGATCCCGGATTTTGATGTCCATCAATTGGCCTGTGCAACAGAAGAACTTTTGAAAAACAAGCCTGTGCAGATGGTGAGAGAAGCAAGAGAGTGGGTTGGAACTGCGCTGAAGTTTTCCGCATATGTGGAATATCTGGAAACCCTTTTGCGAAAGGAAACACAGATACAGGCAGAAGTGGATCTATATGAGATGATCATGCCGAAACCATACAGCTATTTCCGGGGCGAACTTTCCGGTCAGGTCATACAAAACAGAATCCGAAAAATGCAAGATACAAAACCATCCAGAAAAACAAGACTGTCAGCAGAGAATGTGGTGCTTTTGGATACTGCACAAGGAACGGCAAGGCTGACGGATCAGATGATCATGGAAGACTGCAGATCGATTTGCGGACAGGCATTTCCCGGAAAGGCGCTGATGTGTGTTCCGGTACACCAGTATTTTAAAAATACAGGAGAGCTGAAAAACAGCCGAAAGATTTTATGTGGAACCGAGATCCTTTCACCGGATATGGAAACGTCCGGTCAGTTACTGGTTCCGGAATGCCTGGAGGAGTATGCAGATATTTGTCTGATGGGAGTCGGAGTAAAGCAGTTTCAGGATGGAGATCCCATCAGTCAGTATACACGAAATCTGTTAGGATTTATGCTGCAGGGACGGACTCTGCATGGAGTCAGAGATGAAAAGACGAGGCGCTTTCTGGAACAGATTGGAGTACGTAATGTTGTGCGGACCGGCTGCCCGTCAGTGTGGAATCTGACAGAAGCGCATTGCGGTCGGATTCCAAAAGAAAAAGGCAAAGCAGTGTTTACCGCATTGGAAAGCAGACAGGATCATCGTTCTATTGACAGGGAATTACTGAAGATGCTGAAAGAAGAGTACGAAGTTGTCTATTTGTGGGTGAGAGATAAAGAAAATCTGGAGTATCTGCAGACACTTGATTCTTTAAAAGAGTATCACTTGCTTCCCGGAACAACAGCTGCTTTTTATGAACAGTTTCAGACAATGGCAGATTTAGATTATGTGGGAACCCATATCCAGGCAGGAATACAAAGTCTGAGAATGGGAAAACGAAGTCTGATCATTTCTGATACAGAGTATGCACAGGCTTTGCGGGAAGAGATGCATTTCCCAATCTTGAAGCGGACAATGGAGAAAGAAACGGAAGCATGGGTGTGTGCCCCATATGAGACAAAGATTCTTCTTCCGGAAGAAAACATCAGACATTGGAAATCACAGTTTAAACGGAAATTTCCAATCTGGTATCCAAAATGGTAAAAAATAGACAGGAGAGAACGGAAAAATCTCTCCTGTCTGTTATTTATGGAATAATTTTCGCTTGAACCAATCTCCCGCATAGCTAAAGGTATGACGGATCAAATCCCATTCAATGCGGATGTAGTTACCAAGATGACGAAATTGAAAAGGGACTTTTCGGCATTTTGAGAGGCCCTGCAGCCCTTCTTGGATTCCGTTTTTGTAATCCTTTCCGAATCCAATCTTGCAGAAGAACAGATATTTTACGAGATATCCCAAAAGTAATGGGATCAGGTTCAGGATCAACTGCAAAAACGGCATGTTTTTATAATTGAGCCATACGCTGTTGCGGGCAGAAAGCTTGACTTTAAAGGTGTTGTATTTGGAACCGCTGGTACCGCTTCCGACATGGTATACAAGAGCAGAAGCGCAGAAACGATTTCGATAACCATAGATCATGGCGCGATAACCGATATCGATATCCTCCAGATATGCAAAATGGCTTTCATCGAAATATCCAATCTCATCAAATACACTGCGTCTGTAAATTGCAGCACCTGCGCAGGCAGTAAACACCGTATCATCCTTGGTATAGTTGGAAACAGGACGGCCGGCTCCGCGGCATACGCCCCACCCCATCAGAGTATACAGATCTCCGGCGCTGTCGATCAGATCCGGATGATACATCTGGATCATTTTGCTGCTGACAGAAAAAATGCGATCTGAAGTTTCGATAGCACGCACCATTTCTTCTACATAATGAGGGTCGGCAGTGGTATCATTGTTTAAAAGAATCACATAGGGAGTTGTCGCGTGACGGATCCCTTCGTTTACTGCCCGGCTGAATCCATAATTGGAATCTAAAGCAAGGACTTCGATATCGGGATATGTCTGTTTCATATATTCCAGACTGCCGTCTGTAGAAGCATTGTCTACCACAAGGATCTGAAAATCCTGACAGGTCTGTTTCGTCAAAGAAGCCAGGCAAGGCTCCATAAAATGTTTTCCGTTATAATTGGGAATAATGATTGTAACTTTCATGTGCTCCTCATTTCTGCTGTTGTTAAAATATTCGGCTAATGTATTATATCAAATCAAGCAAAAATTTTCTATACAAACATATGTTTATTAAAAATTACAAAAATATTACGGAAAAATGAATAAAATAGAAGTAAAATCAAGTTTATGCTTGTCCATCCAGGGAAACTATTGTATTATAGCATAGATAAGGTATTTCTATCAGTAAGTAAACGAAAGGTCCTACTATGATAAAAGAAAATCAAAAATTATTAAATCGCATCCAGATCATTCTGGATGCAGTGGTCATTATACTGTCGTATATCCTCTCCTGGTATATCAGATTCCGGAGCGGACTTTTTGAACTGGATCCATGGTATCTGTCACTTAGAGAATACATGAAGGTTCTGCTGTTTCTGGTGCCTTCTTATTTGATCTTATATTATGCATTTCAGTTATATACACCTAAGAGGGTACAGGGAAGGCGGCTAGAAGCCTGGCATGTGGTGCAGGCGAATGTGATTGGACTGATGGGAGTCACGATGGTGTTTTTCCTGACGAAACTGTCAGACCGTTATTCCAGATGGGTCGTATTTATTTTCTGTTTTGTGAACATTACAATGGAAGTGCTGGTGCGCAATATCGTTCGCTTTGTACTGCGAAAAGCCAGAAAGAATGGATACAATCAGAAGCATATGATCCTGGTAGGATACAGCCGGGCTGCCGAACAGTATATTGACCGGATCATTGCAAATCCAGAATGGGGATATTCGGTCAGAGGAATTCTAGATGACCATCAGCCACGAGGGATGGAATATAAAGGGGTAAAGGTGATTGGAAGTATTGACAACCTGCTTGTGATCCTGCCCCAGAATCAGATCGATGAAATTGCGATCACATTGGGGCTGGATGAATATCATAAACTAGAATATATCGTCAACATGTGTGAGAAATCGGGTGTGCATACAAAGTTTATCCCGGATTATAATAATATCATCCCGACCAAACCATATACAGAGGATATCCAGGGACTTCCGGTCATCAATATCCGGCACGTTCCACTCAATAATGCGCTGAATAAATTTGTGAAGCGCGCAGTGGATGTATTTGGGGCGGTTGTCGCGATCATCCTGTTTTCGCCCGTGATGCTGATTGTTTCTATTTTGATCAAGCTGACGGCGCCGGGACCTTTGATCTTCAAACAGGAGCGGATAGGTCTGCAGAATAAGCCATTTTATATGTACAAGTTCCGTTCTATGGTCGTGCAGAAAGAAAGTGAAGAGAAAAAAGGCTGGACTACAAAAGATGATCCGCGTGTGACACCGGTGGGAAAATTTATCCGAAAGACCAGTATTGATGAGCTTCCACAGTTGTTTAATGTGCTCAAGGGAGATATGAGTCTGGTAGGGCCAAGACCAGAGCGTCCTTTATTTGTAGAAAAATTCCAGGAAGAGATCCCAAGATATATGATCAAACATCAGGTGCGTCCCGGACTGACCGGGTGGGCACAGGTCAATGGATATCGAGGAGATACTTCCATTCGGAAACGGATAGAATATGATCTGTATTATATTGAGAACTGGACCCTGGGATTGGATTTTAAGATTATTTTACTGACATTTTTAAAGGGATTTATCAATAAAAATGCATATTGATACGGAGGAGCAGAATGTTTCAGAGAAGCAGGGAAATGTCGCTTCAGCAGCGGAGAAAATTAAATAAAAGGCGTCAGAGAAAAACGATAGTTTGTCTGGTACTGGAGATTCTGATACTGCTGGTGTTGCTGATGGCGGCATTTATGATGTATAAGCTGGATCATATGGGACATCGTACATTAGATGAAAGTGCGTTGGAATTGCATGAGACGCCGAAGGGGTATACAAATGTAGCTTTGTTTGGGCTGGATTCCAGGGAAGGAGAGCTGGACAGTGGGGTGCGCAGCGACAGTATGATGATCGTCAGCGTCAATAATAAGACCGGTGACGTTCAGATTGTGTCTGTTTTCCGGGATACGCTGCTTCAGCAGCAGGATGGTACTTACGAAAAGGCAAATACGGCATACTTTTTCGGGGGGCCACAGGAGGCAATCGCAATGCTGAACCGGAACCTGGATCTGGACATTACCAAATATGCGACGGTTAATTTTAATGTATTGGCAGATATCATCGACATTCTTGGAGGAGTGGAGATAGAACTTACCGGTGAAGAAATTTTCTGGATGAACGGATATACAGCGGAGACTTCCCAGGTGGTAGGGCGTCCGACCCATACCCTGGATGAGAATGCACCAGGTGTTTATAATCTGGATGGGATACAGGCAGTTTCTTATACCAGAATCCGTTATACGCAGGGGGATGATTTTAAGCGAGCAGAACGTCAGAGGATCGTGCTGGAGAAGGTGATCCAGAAGATCAAGAAGGCAGGTCCGATCAAATGGAATCAGATTTTGGACACTGTAATGCCGAAAATTTCCACCAATATGACAACCGGAGATATGGTAAAATTAGGTTTGAATATGTTCCGGTATCAGATCGGAGAAACAAAGGGATTCCCGTTTGATATTACGACCAGTGAAAATGTGATCGGCTTAGAGGGCTCATATGCGGTAGCGATTGGTCATGCCGATAACGTGCGTCAGCTTCATGAGCTTTTATTTCATGAAAGTGGTTATGTACCTTCCGAAAAAGTGCAGCAGATCAGTGAAGATGTCGCATATCTGACGGGGGTTTATGCAGAAGACTATATACAGTAGCGAAAGAGGAACAAGAATGTTACAGAAAATGGTTTCGGATAGAAAAACAGAATATATTTCCTATGCAGTGGTTTATGCGATCGCAGTACTGGCAGCAAAGTCACATTTGGACTTTGCTGCGGCAATTTTATTGATCGCAGAAGCCCTGTTTTTATTTGTCATAAATTTTAAAAAGACAGGAAGTCTGGTGGATTTGAAAGGACTTTTTATTCTGTCCTGGATTGGAGGCGAGGGGATTGCCTGCCTGAAACTCAGTAAGCTGCAGAGCGATTGGAGCAATGTGACATGGGTCACATTTTTCCTAATCTATCTGTGTTTTCAGCTTGGCTATGATCTCTGGCTTGGCAAAAGAAAGTCAGAGGAGATACAGGAAGTAAAGAGGGATGCGATCTCTGCGAGAAGAATTTTAATCTGTATCCTTGGGTTGATGGTCGTATCCATCGCCTGCTTTACACTGGAAGCAGCAGTGGTAGGATACATCCCGCTGTTCAATTCTGCACCACATGCTTATTCTCATTTCCATATTTCTGGGGTACATTATTTTACGATCAGCTGCATTTTGATCCCGGCATTGACGGTATTGTATACAAAAGTAGCAGAAAAAGTTACAGGAATTTGTCTGATCCTTTTGTTTTTGGGGAATATCACAGCCGTTGCCATTCCGATCCTGTGCGTCTCCAGATTCCAGTTGCTGTTTGCAGTGGGATTTGCCGCAGTCACCTATTTAATGTTATATAAAAGGATCACGTGGAAAATGATCGTGGGCCTGTTTCTGGTGATGATCCCGGTGTATGTGCTTTTGACAGTTGCAAGACGTCATGATGTGGATTACTTGAATGGGATTTTTGAGATGAAGAATCCCAATATGCCAATTTTTATTACACAGCCGTATATTTATGTGGCAAATAATTTTGAGAATTTTAATTGTATGGTGGAACAGCTGACTGCTCATACATGGGGGCTTCAGATGTTATTTCCGGTATTTGCCCTGACCGGATTGAAATTTGTATTTCCGCAGCTGGTGGCAATCCCGGATTTTGTGACAAAAACAGAGTTGACGACATTGACCATGTTTTATGATGCCTACTATGATTTTGGAATCCTGGGAACAGCAATTTTTGCATTTGCAGTTGGGCTGGCATCTGCTACAGTGATCAATATGGTACAAAAAAAGAAGAACCCTATGACCTATATGTTTTATGGTCAGATTGCTATTTATCTGGGGCTTGCATTTTTTACGACCTGGTTCAGTAATCCGACGACCTGGTTCTGGCTGGCTCTGACAGTGATGATGTACTGGTTTGTCGGGTATCGGAAGAAAGGAAAAGGAACATATGGAACAAAATAGGAGTGTAGATGTGCTGATCCCCACATATAAACCGGATCAGAAGTGCGTACAGCTTGTCAGACGTCTTCTGAAGCAGAGTGTGGCAGTTCATCGGATTTATCTGATCGATACGGATACTGGTATCTTCCCGGAGGAGTTATATGGGATTTCCGACAGAGTTTTGATCCATCGGATCTTGCCGGAAGTATTTGATCATGGCGGAACCAGAAATTTGGGAGCAGAATTGTCAGATGCAGAAATCCTGGTTTATATGACCCAGGATGCAGTGCCGGCAGATGAGTATCTGATCGAGCATCTGGTACAGGGATTTGAAGAGGAACGTGTGGGGGCGGTGTATGCAAGGCAGCTGCCGGCAGAGGACTGTCAGCTGATCGAGCGCTATACAAGAGGATTTAATTATCCGGAGACAAGCCGTTTGAAATCAGCAGAAGATTTGCCGATGTTAGGAATCAAGACCTATTTTTGTTCCAATGTCTGTGCGGCATATCGCAGGGATATCTATGAACAGATGGGGGGATTCGTGAAAAAGACCATTTTCAATGAAGATATGATCCTGGCGGGAAAAATGATCCAGAATGGATGGAACATTTATTATGCAGCGGATGCAAAGGTGATCCATTCCCATAATTATAACTGCGGACAACAGTTTCACAGGAATTTTGATCTGGCAGTTTCACAGGCAGACCATCCGGAGATTTTTGAAGGAGTGCCTTCCGAAGGAGAAGGGATGCGGCTGGTGAAAGATACTGCGGTTTATTTGATAAAAATTAAAAAGCCATGGCTTATCCTCTCTCTTGTATGGAAAAGCGGATTTAAGTATCTGGGCTATCAGCTGGGGAAGCACTATAAAAAGCTGCCTCGGTGGTTGGTTTTGAAATGCACCATGAATCCAAGATATTGGAAGGAAACTTGAAATTCACGGTTTTTTCATTGATGTTTCAACGAAAATATTGTATGATGTTAAAGTGCATATTTTAGACAGTTTACAGTGTATGCAGTGAGAAAGGATATGGTTATGGCAGATAAAAGGAGACGTCCGCGGCCGGAAGCGTCGGGAAAGAATAGAAGAAGCTCTCATAGGGCGGGGCAGCCGAATCGGCGTCCGGAGCAGAGGAGCAGCCAGTCGGAGAGTGCAAGAGAAAGAAGCCCCGGAGCTGCGAAAAAGAAGCGGCCAGCTGGTCAGGTTCCGTCCAATCAGAGAAGGCGGATACAAAATGGAAAGTATCCCAACAAAAAGCATTCCAGAAAACGAGCAAAAAGAGGATTTGCATCCTGGTCTGCAGGCAAGAAAGCAATTGCAGTATTGATGGGGATATTAATCTTGATGATTACTGCGACAGTTGCCGTGATCGCATCGAAATGGGGAAAGGTAGATGGAGTGGAACTAGATCCGGATAAACTGGATATTTCAGAAGAAGCACAGATCAGCGGAACCGGGTATCTGCAGGTTGCATTGTTTGGTCTGGACACAAGAGCCACAGATGAAGAAATGGGTGCACGAAGTGATACGATCATGGTAGCCAGTCTGAATCGGGAGACCAAAGAGATTAAGTTGGTATCTATTTATCGTGATACTCTGCTTCAGCTTTCAGATGGAGATTATAACAAGGCAAATGCAGCGTATGCGTTCGGTGGTGAAGAGGAAGCAGTTGCAATGCTGAACAAGAATCTGGATTTGAATATCGAGCATTATGTATCTGTAGACTTTTCTGTTTTGGTAGATGTGATTGATGCACTTGGCGGAATCGATCTGAATGTTGAACCTGCTGAGAATGGAATGGATATCGTCCCGTATTTGAATAACTACGTGGTAGAAGTGATTGAAAATACAGGTGTGGATTCCGGTCCTTATACACAGCTTGGAGCACAGCATGTAAATGGAGTGCAGGCGACCGCATATGCGAGGCTTCGATATGGCGGCGGTGATGATTACAAGCGAACAGAAAGACAGCGGGAAGTACTGGAGCAGATTGCGATAAAAGCGCAGAAAGCAAAGCTGTCTACGATCAACAAGATTATAGATAAAGTGTTTGATAAAGTAAAAACAAACTTCTCTCTGACAGAAGTGATCGCTTATGCAAAAGATGTAAAAGAATATAAATTTGGGGAAACTCAGGGATTCCCATATGAAAAGACAACTGCACAGTTAGATGTAGGAGATTCGATCATTGCAACAGACCTTGCATCGGATGTAAAGAAGCTGCATCAGTTCTTGTTTGGCCAGAATGATTACACACCATCATCAGTAGTAGAAAGTATCAGTGCAGATATCTCAGGTTCTACCTACAATGTAGGTGAGTCTTATGATATGGAATATAACAGTTATGATACGTCACAGGATTATTACTATGGGTATGACAATGGCTATACAGAAGAGAATTCTTGGGGCAGTGAGTCACCGGATTATGGTTCGGGAGATGTCGGAAACGGCGAGAATACAGGAGGTACCGGAGATAACTATGTACCACCATCAGACGGGAGTACAGATATCGGAGGCGGTACGACAGATCCGGGAATGCCGGATGGCGGCACAGATGGAGACATGGGTGGAGAAAATCTACAATAAAGAAAATTGCTTTTATAGAGTATCAAGAAAAAGTCAAAAGACAGAAAAGAGGAGATGTACATGAAATCGTTGAAGAAAATCGGTGCTCTTTTGTTTGCAGTATGCCTGATGATGTTGTTGCCATCAGTATCTGTGCATGCAGCAGAAGGAACACTTCAGTTTTCAGATCCAACAGGAAAAGTAGGAGAAGAAGTTACAGTCAAAGTGAAGATTAGTACAGGCGGTGCGCCGATCGGAGACGGATTTGTTACTGTTTCTTATGATAAAGAGGCACTGGAGTTTGTCAGCGGAACCAATGCATCAGGCAGTGATGGTACGGTAAGGTTGGAAGCAACTGGAGATGGTACGGTATCAGATCTGGAATATACGATGGTGTTTAAGCCTTTAAAAGATGGGCAGACAACATTGGAAGTGACAGACTATACTTCTTATCTTTTTTCCGATGAGGCATTAAATCTGACCACGGGAAATTCTACGGTGACAGTGGAAGCGGGAGATGGAACGGATTCAAAAGATGAAGCGGACAATGAGGAAGTCACTCCGATCGCAGCAGGAGAAGGCAGTGTGGAGATTGATGGAGTGACCTATGGGATCTACAATGATTTTTCCGACGCGCTGATCCCGAATGGATGCAGCAGAACAACAATGGAATATAATGGAGAAACATTCAATGCCGTTTATCAGGAAGCATCAGGGAAGTATTTCTTATATTTGGTAGAGGGTGAAAATGATCCTGTAATGGCTCTTTATAATGAGAAAGATAATTCATTTTCGATCACAGAGATGGTTTCTTTAAATGAGTCCAGTTACATTTTCCTTTTGGGAACACAGGATGGAAAAGGGCTTTCTTCTGAATTCAAAAAGACAAAACTGACGGTAGGTAATTTATCTTTCCCGGTATGGCAGAATGTAGAGCGCGAAGAGTTTTATCTTGTGTATGCAATGAATGAGGATGGAGAGGAATCGTTCTATCAGTATGATACAAAAGATGAGACGTATCAAAGATATCCGGTTTCTGTCAACAAATCAGAAGAAAAGAAAACAGCATCCACATGGTTGGATAAAGTGAAGAATTTTGTGCAGGATCAGGCATTGATCATCTTGGCGGCTGCCTGGGCAGTAATCTTGATTTTTATCATTGTCGTAATTGTGCTCGGTGTAAAACTTCGCAGAAGAAATGAAGAACTGGATGAGTTTTACGAAGAGCAGGAAGCCATTGAGAATCCAGGGGGAAAACCCGCAGCTGTTTCTAAAAAATCAAGAGAACAGTTTGTTGGATATCAGGATGACGATACATTTGAAGAGGAATCGGATGACTATGAAGACGACGAGGACTACGATGAGTATGAGGACGAGTCGGATGATAGTTATGACGATTATGAAGAAGATTCGTACGATGATTATGACGATTACGATGAAGATCCCGATGAGGATTACGAAGACTATGAAGATGATGAATCAGAAGAGTATGATGAATACTACGACGATGATGACGATTATGAGGAATATGACGATGAGGAAGATGAAGATGTTCCGGAATATCAGCCAAAACGTAAATCATCCCGTGGAACAAATGATGATTATGATGTAGATTTTATTGATTTATAAGAGATTGGGGTAAACGACAGAGAAAGTCTGTGGTATGCCCCAATTTTATTTATAAATAGTGATTTTAAAGAGAGTAGAAGAAGGAGAAAGATATATGTGGAATTGTAGGATATGTGGGAGAAAAGCAGGCAGCGCCGATTTTGCTGGATGGATTATCAAAGCTGGAATACAGAGGATATGACTCAGCACGGACAGACAATGCCGGGAACGAGCGGGAGTGGTCATATCAGATGGGCGACACACGGTGAACCATAGCGGAAGAGGAATCGATGATGTCATTTCCATGGGAGGATTTCTGAAATTAAAAGAAATTTCTTATATCCATTCAGAAGACCAATCGATATTTTACAAATTCTCTGGCGATCATTCCGCTTCAGTTGTTTGGATATTACATTTCTGTCGCAAGAGGATGCGATGTGGATAAATCAAGAAACCTGGCAAAATCTGTAACAGTAGAATAAATAAAGCCGGTTTCAAAATTTATTAAAAGAATGAACACAATTTTATCACAAAACCTCGCTATGATAACAGTATCAAATACAAGAGAAAGAGGGAATCGATATGGAAAATCAATATAATTATTATCACTCTGAAGAACCGCAGAATGATCCGTTTTATAATCAGCAGCAGAATCCACAGCAGGAGCAGCATCCGAAAAAGAAGATGCCCAAAGCAGTCGTTGTCACAGGATGCGCATTATTATTTGGAGTGGTTGCAAGTGCGACTTTTTTGACAACGAATGCGATTGGTAATAAAGTGTTTGGATTGAATGAAAAAGCAGTGAAAGAAGTATCCAGCACCACACAGAACAAGCCAACTCTGACGAAAAACTCCAGTGTCGTGACTTCCGATGTATCTGGTGTCGTAGAGTCCGTGATGCCGTCGATCGTATCGATTACGAATATGAGCGTTCAGGAAGTACAGAGCTTTTTTGGCGGTACGTCTGCGCAGGAAGTGACCAGCGCCGGTACCGGGATCATAATTGAACAGACAGATTCAGAACTTTTGATCGTGACAAATAATCATGTTGTTGCAGACAGCAGCCAGTTGACCGTGACATTTGATGATCAGAGCAGTGTGGAGGCTGATATCAAGGGAACAGATCCTGCACATGATCTGGCAGTCATCGCAGTACAACTGGAGCATATTTCAGATGAAACCATGGATAAGATCGCAGTGGCGACCATGGGAGATTCTACCAAACTGAAGGTTGGAGAGCCTGCTATCGCAATCGGAAATGCATTGGGATATGGACAGTCTGTCACAACGGGTGTGATCAGTGCAAAAGATCGTGAAAGCCAGACAACAGATGCAAATGGACAGCCGACAGAAGCGTCCGATGTAAAGTTGATCCAGACAGATGCGGCCATCAATCCGGGAAACAGTGGAGGCGCATTGGTAAATGCCAATGGAGAAGTAATCGGGATCAATTCCGCGAAATTAATCGGGGATGATGTAGAAGGAATCGGGTATGCGATCCCGATTACGGACGTATCAGATATTATTACGAACCTGATGAGTCAGGAGACAAAAACGAAAGTTTCGGAGGCTGCAAGAGGATATCTGGGAATCACAGGACTGGATGTGGAAGAAGCAGACTCTGCCAGATATGGAATGCCGACCGGGGTTTATATTTCAGAAGTTTCCCGGGGCGGCGGAGCAGCGAAGGCAGGGATCACAAAAGGAAGCATTATTGTTGAATTTAACGGGATTACCATCAATGGAATGAATGCATTGCAGGAACAGCTTCAATATTATGAAAGAGGCGAAAAAGTCACTCTGACACTTCAGGTTCCAGGAGAAGGTGGAGAATACAAAGAACAGAGTGTAGAAGTGACACTGGGAAGAAAAGGACAATAACAAAACCACACAAAAAGCGGAAGCCGTACTCAGGTTTCCGCTTTTTTTCCTCTGTGAGCAGCGGTTACAAATCCCAAAAAGAGCCGCCGCATTTTTTCACTGGTTTGAAACATACATTCTGGATGCCACTGGACGCCTATGGCAAAAGGATGAGAAGAAATCTCCAGAGCTTCGATGGTTTGATCCGGAGCCAGCGCACTGATTGTCAGATCTGATCCGGGAGTTTCCACTGCCTGATGATGAAAGCTGTTGACATACACCGAACGCCCGAGATAGACAGACAGTCTGGAAGATTTTTCAATCCGTACGGGATGGCTGATGTCACTTCTGGAATCCGTATGCTGCATATGATCCAGACATTCTCCAGGCTGGTAACGGATATCCTGATACATGGTTCCCTGACAGGCGGTATTAAAAATCTGCATTCCACGGCAGATAGAAAAGACAGGTTTGCGGGAAGAGAGTACCTGTTTCATAAGACGGATCTGAAATAAGTCCAGGGTAATGTTAGTGCTGCCGATTCCGGGACGGGGTTCTTGTCCGAAGAGAAGCGGTGTGATATCATTGCCGCCGCAGAACAAAAAGCCATCACAGAGTTTTAAATATTGTTTCAGCATACTGTCAGAGCGGATCAACGGAAGCAGGATGGGGATTCCGCCGGAGTACCGGATGGACTGGATATACGGATTGGATACGAACTGGCGGTTTTCAGAGAATCCGCAGATCACGATGCCGATCAAAGGTTTTTCAGATTCAGATTTCATAATCGAGCCTCCTGTCATATAATAGTCAATGGTGGTGTTTTTAGAATATGTAAAAATATGGAAGCTTATACGTGAGAAGAACAAAAAGGAGAAAAAGAAAAATGAGATATTGGATCGATATGCATTGTGATACTTTAAGTGAATTATTTCTGGCAGAGCACGGGGAAACTGTGGGGAAAAATCATCTTTGTGTCGATGTGGAACGGATGCGGCAGACGAACATGCTGGCAGAGTTTTTTGCCTGTTTTGTAGAAATACCAGATGGAGAATGGGATGCAGGGTATAAACAAGTCCGGCAAATGATCGCCCGTATGGAAGCTGATCTATTGCAGATCAAGAAATTTGGACTTTTAAAAAGTATCCGGGATCTGGAGCGGGCAAAGCGAGAAAAAAGTTCCCTTGCTCTGCTGACAGTAGAAGAAGGAGGGATTTTAAACGGATCTTTGGAGCGGCTGAAAGAGTTATATCAAAACGGAATACGTCTGATTACACTGACCTGGAATTATGAAAACTGTATTGGATATCCAAACAGCAGACAGCCGGAAATCATGCAGAGAGGATTGAAGCCGTTTGGAAAACAGGTGGTCGAAGAGATGAATGAAAAAGGAATGATTGTAGATGTCTCCCATCTGTCAGACGGAGGATTTTGGGATTGTATCCGGCAGAGCAGCAAGCCAGTCGTTGCTTCCCACTCCAATGCCAGAGCTCTTTGTCCGCATCCAAGAAATCTTTCCGACGAAATGCTGCATGCTCTTGGTGAAAAAGGCGGTGTGGCAGGAATGAATTTTTATCCACAATTTCTGAAAGCCGGAGGTTCGGCGGAAATCGCAGATATTGTGAGACATGGAATGTATATTCTAAGAAATGCAGGAGAAGATGCAGTGGCTTTGGGAACAGACTTCGATGGATTTGAAGCCGGGCAGGACTGGATCCGTGGGATCGGGGAAATGGAACAGATCTGGGAGGCATTTCATCAGGCAGGAATGACACAGAGGCAGCTGGATAAGCTGCAGTATCAAAATGTGGAACGTGTATTAAGGGAAATACTTTAAATTTTAGTAAAGAAAGTCTGGTTATCAGGGGCAGGATTTGTTACAATAGGAAAGATTAAAATTACAAAGGAAAAGAACAGGGAGGATTTTTCAATGGAAAACCAGAAAATCATTCAGGTGGAAGAAAAAGTGCCGTTTCAGCTGCTACTTCCACTGAGTATTCAGCACATGTTTGCCATGTTTGGCGCATCTGTGCTTGTTCCGTTTGTATTTGGGATTAACCCGGCGGTTGTCTTGTTTATGAATGGAGTCGGAACGTTATTGTTTATCTTGATCACAAAAGGAAAAGCTCCGGCGTATTTAGGTTCCAGTTTCGCATTTTTGGCTCCGGCAGGAATTGTGATCAGCAAATGGGGATATGAATACGCGTTGGGAGGATTCATTGCAGTTGGATTTTTAGGCTGCATTCTGGCGCTTGTCATTTATAAGTTTGGATCCGACTGGATCCATGTGGTACTGCCTCCGGCAGCGATGGGACCGGTGGTGGCGCTGATCGGTCTGGAACTGGCAGGAACAGCGGCATCCAATGCAGGGTTAAAAGATGAGGTGATCGATCCGAAAAATGTGATCGTATTTCTGGTGACACTGGGGGTTGCTGTACTGGGATCTGTAGTATTCCGTAAGTTCTTTGCGGTCATCCCGATCCTGATCGCGATCATTGCGGGTTATGTGGCAGCCATTGCCTGTGGAATTGTGGATTTCTCCAGTGTCAATGCGGCATCCTGGCTGGCAGTTCCGAATTTTTCCGCTCCGAAATTTAAGTGGGAAGCGATTGTGATCGTATTGCCGGTACTTCTTGTCATTACTTCCGAGCACATTGGACATCAGATCGTGACAAGTAAGGTAGTAGGGAAAGATCTGTTAAAAGAGCCGGGACTGCATCGTTCCCTTTTTGCAGATAACTTTTCCACAATGGTATCCGGATTTATCGGTTCTGTGCCGACTACAACTTACGGGGAGAACATCGGAGTGATGGCGATGACCAAGGTATACAGTGTATATGTGATCGGAGGAGCTGCACTGCTTTCGATCATCTGTTCCTTTATTGGAAAACTGACGATGCTGATCAATTCCATTCCGGGACCGGTGATCGGAGGAATCTCATTTTTGCTGTATGGTATGATCGGAACATCCGGCATCCGGATCCTGGTAGAGGAACAGGTGGACTACAGCCGTTCCAGAAATATGGCAATGACTTCTGTGATCTTTGTGACAGGATTATCGGGAATTTCTGTAGAATTTGGAGGAATCCAGCTTTCCGGTATGGTGCTGGCCTGTGTGACAGGAATGTTGATGGGATTGTTATTCTTTATACTGGATCAATTAAAACTGACCAATGACAGAGAGACAAAGTAAAAGAGTGTGAGAAAAAAGACGATGGAAAAAGTTCACAAAAGAGCTTTTTCCATCGTTTTTCAATGACTTATTTTTCAAGTTCTTGCATTTTCATTGCGCGTACTTTTAACGGCAGTCCGAACAGATTGATAAATCCTTCTGCATCGTGGTGGTCATAAAGTTCTCCTGTGGTGAAGCTTGCAAGAGATTCACTGTATAAAGAATATGGAGAAGTCGTTCCAGCTTTGATGATATTTCCTTTGTAAAGCTTAAACTTTACTTCACCTGTTACATATTGTTGTGTGACATCTACAAATGCCTGTACTGCTTCACGAAGTGGTGTGAACCATTTTCCTTCGTATACGATCTGTGCCATTTTATTTCCCATGTCTTTTTTCACTTCATAGGTTGCGCGGTCAAGTACCAGTTCTTCCAGCTGGTCGTGTGCTTCCATTAAGATCGTTCCGCCTGGAGTTTCATAGACACCGCGGGATTTCATTCCAACTACACGGTTTTCTACGATATCAATGATTCCGATACCATGCTTTCCGCCCAGTTTGTTGAGTTCCGTGATGATTTCAGAAACTTTCATTTCTTTTCCGTTCAGGCTCTTTGGAACACCAGCCTCAAATGTCATGGTTACATATTCTCCTTCATCCGGTGCTTTTTCTGGAGAAACTCCGAGAACGAGAAGATCATCGTAGTTTGGCTCACAGGCAGGATCTTCCAATTCCAGTCCTTCATGGCTGATATGCCACAGGTTACGGTCGCGGCTGTAGCTGTGTTTTGCGTCAAAAGGAAGGTCAATGCCATGTGCCTGGCAGTATTCGATCTCATCTTCACGGGACTGCATGGTCCAGATATCTGTCATACGCCATGGGGCAATGATTTTTAAATCAGGAGCCAGAGCTTTGATTCCCAGTTCGAAACGGATCTGGTCATTTCCTTTTCCGGTTGCGCCGTGGCAGATTGCAGTGGCGCCTTCTTTGCGGGCAATCTCCACCAGTTTCTTTGCGATCGGCGGACGTGCCATAGAAGTTCCAAGCAGGTATTTGTTTTCGTAAACAGCGCCTGCTTTGACGCATGGAACAATGTAATCATCACAGAATTCATCAATGATATTTTCAATATAGAGTTTGGAAGCGCCAGATAATTTTGCACGCTCTTCCAGGCCATCCAGCTCTTCCCCCTGTCCGCAGTCAATGCAGCAGCAGATGACTTCGTAGTCAAAATTTTCTTTCAGCCATGGGATGATCGCCGTGGTATCCAATCCTCCGGAATATGCCAATACAACTTTTTCTTTACTCATAATGAGAATCCTCCTTTTAAATCGTTTTATTGTCTGAAGTTTTGCAGATCCATAAGATCGGCAAAACTGGTCACGCTTTAGAAGCTAATCAGTACTATACACTATAATTTATAAATATGCAATATGAAAGTGGAAAAAAGCAAAAAATATACATTAAAATTCAAAAATAATGCATAAAACAACAAAAAACATACAACGTGTCGGGAAAGATTTTGTTGGAAAGCGTTGTGATATCAGTTATAATAAGGATATTGTAAACTTTGAAAACAGGAGAAGTGAAAGATGGAGATATTAGTTGTAGTAGATATGCAGAATGATTTTATTAATGGTTCTCTGGGAAGCCAGAAGGCGCAGGAGATCGTTCCAAGGGTCGAGGAAAAGATCCGTACGTTTCAGGGAAGAGTGCTGGCAACTGCAGATACACATGAAGAAGACTATCTGGATACAATGGAAGGAAAAAAACTTCCGGTCAGACATTGCATCCGGGGGACGAAAGGATGGGAGATCGAAGAACGCATCCGTAAGCTTTTGCCCGAGCCTCCGATTGAAAAAGGAACATTTGGAAGCAGGAGTCTGGCAGAAGCACTGACAGAGATCCACAAAGAGACGCCCATAGGATCTATCACTTTAATCGGTCTGTGTACGGATATCTGTGTAATCTCCAATGCCATGTTATGCAAAGCCTTTTTGCCGGAAGTGCCGGTTTGTGTCGATGCCTCCTGCTGTGCAGGAGTAACACCGGAAAGTCACGCACAGGCACTGGAAGCGATGAAGATGTGTCACATTGATATTTTATAGGCAGAAGCAGAAGACAGGAATGAAAAGAAGAGGAAGAGAAGATGGAAAGAAAAGACATTCTGCAGAACAAGCAGAGGATCGTGATTAAAGTGGGGACTTCCACGATCACCTATGAAGAGACAGGGAATATCAATCTGGAAAAATTAGAAAAATTTGTACGGATTCTGATCAATTTAAGAAACAAAGGCAAAGAAGTAATCGTGGTTTCCTCTGGAGCGGTAGGTGTGGGAAGAAATGCACTGGGGATGAAACAGCGTCCTTCCACAGAATCAGAAAAGCAGGCATGTGCGGCTGTGGGACAGGGAAAACTGATGATGATCTATGAAAAACTGTTCAATGAATATGGACAGCTGACAGCTCAGGTTTTGCTGACCAAAGAATCCATCACCAACGCCAAGTGCCGGAAAAATGCAAAACAGACGTTTGATGAACTGTTCCGGATGCAGGTGGTTCCAATCGTCAATGAAAATGATGCGATTTCGGTGGATGAGCTTTCTTATGGAAATTTTGGAGATAATGACACTCTGGCAGCTTATGTGTCCAGACTGGTAGAGGCAGATCTTTTGATCCTGATGTCAGACATTGACGGCTTATATACCGATGATCCGAGACAGAATCCGGATGCAAGATTTATCCATACGGTCGGAAAGATTGACCGCAAGCTGGAAAATATGGCGAAGGATGCATCCAGCGACTGTGGAACAGGAGGAATGGCGACGAAGATCAAAGCTGCGAAGATTGCGACTGCAGCAGGAGCAGATATGATCATTGCAAACGGGGAGAATATTTATTCCATCAATGAGGTAATGAATGGAAAGAAGGTAGGAACGTTATTTTTATCCCAGCAGCATCAGGAAGAGATGCAGGAAGAGCTTTCTCCAAAGAGAGCACAGTACCGCAGACAGGCAAAACGGGAGAAAAAAGCAGTCAAAGGAGAGGAATAGAAAGGAGTCTGTATGGAAACATATATGGAAACACTGGGCAGCAGAGCAAAAGAAGCGTCAAGAATTGCAGCAAAACTGACAACACAGGATAAAAACAAAGGACTGGAATTTGTAGCAGAAGAGCTGTGTCTGCGCAAAGAAGAATTGCTGCAGGAAAATGAAAAAGATATGACAGAGGCCAAAGCGCGCGGTATGTCGGAAGCGCTTCAGGATCGTCTGCGTCTCACTGAGGCAAGGATTGAAGCCATGGCAGAAGGTCTGCGTCAGATTGCGGCGCTGGCAGATCCCATCGGAGAGGTCCTGTCTATGAGAAACCGTCCCAATGGCCTGCGTATTGGAAAAAAGCGGGTTCCCATCGGAGTGGTGGGGATCATTTATGAATCCCGCCCGAACGTGACGGCAGATGCGTTCGGATTGTGTTTCAAAACAGGAAATGCTGTGATCCTGCGGGGTGGAAGTGATGCGATTTTTTCCAATAAAGCAATCGTGCAGGTGATCAAGGCAGGTCTTCGGAAGGCAAAACTGCCACAGGATCTGATCTTGCTTGTGGAGGATACCAGCAGGGAGACGGTGACAGAAATGATGCGCCTTCATGATTACATTGATGTTCTGATCCCGCGGGGCGGAGCCGGACTGATCGCATCTGTGGTGGAGAACAGTACGGTTCCTGTGATTGAGACCGGAACCGGAAACTGTCATATTTACGTAGATGAGACTGCAGATGTGAATATGGCCGCAGAGATCATTGAGAATGCAAAGACACAGCGATTGGGCGTGTGCAATGCCTGTGAGTCTTTGGTCATTCATGAAAATATCTTAAAAGAAGCATTACCGGCAATCGTGAAGCGTCTGAACAATCATGGCGTGGAGGTCCGGGGAGATGAGGCGGCAAAAGAGGTGTGCAAAGAGATCCTTTTAGCAGAAGAAGCAGACTGGGGAACAGAATATCTGGATGCCGTGATCTCTGTCAAAACAGTGCCTTCGATCGAAGCTGCGATCGCACATATCAACCGGTATAATACAGGACATTCTGAATCGATTATTACCAGAGAGTATGCAAATGCCCTGAAGTTTCAGGATGAAGTGGATGCGGCAGCTGTTTATGTGAATGCATCCACCAGATTTACGGATGGATTTGAGTTTGGCTTTGGAGCCGAGATCGGGATCAGTACCCAAAAACTGCATGCCAGAGGACCGATGGGGCTGGAAGCGTTAACAACAACAAAATATATTATTTTTGGAAACGGACAGATCCGAAAATAAAAAAATAAAAACCATGCTTGCATATTATACAAAAAAGATGTATACTTATGCAAACATGGTTTTTGTTTGATACAAATCCTGAATAAAAAGAGAAAAAATACATATTTCATGTAAAAATATGCAGCAAGCTGCGATGCAGATGCTTTGGGAAAGGAGTTTTTGAAATGATAAAAGCAGGAATTATCGGTTCGACCGGATATGCAGGAGGAGAACTGGTTCGGATTTTGACAGCACACAAAGAGGTACAGATCGTATGGTATGGATCCAGAAGTTATATTGATCAGAAATATGCAGATGTATACCGCAATTTTTTTCAGATCGTGGATGCGGCATGTATGGATGACAACATGGAAGAACTGGCAAAACAGGTGGATGTCATTTTTACGGCGACTCCTCAGGGCTTTTGTGCATCTTTGATGACAGAGGAGATTTTATCCAAAACCAGGGTGATCGATCTAAGCGCAGATTTTCGGATCAAAGACGTTAAAACGTATGAAGAATGGTATCACATTTCACATAAAAGTCCCCAGTTTCTGGAAGAAGCGGTGTATGGATTGTGCGAGATCAACCGGGAGAAGATTCAAGATGCAAGACTGGTTGCCAATCCGGGATGTTATACGACCTGTTCCATTCTTGCAGCGTATCCACTTGCCAAAGAAGGGCTGATCAATATGAAAACTCTGATCATCGATGCAAAATCGGGTACCTCCGGTGCAGGCCGTGGGGCAAAGGTTCCGAATCTTTTTTGCGAGGTCAATGAAAATATCAAAGCATATGCGGTGGGAGGACACCGGCACACACCGGAGATCGAAGAACAGCTGGGATATGCGGCAAATGAGACGGTAACTTTGAGTTTTACCCCGCATCTGGTTCCTATGAACCGGGGAATCCTTGTGACAGCATATGCAGAGCTGAAAGAAGGGGTGACAGAAGAACAGGTAAGAGCGGCGTATCACTCCTGTTATGAAGGAGAACCGTTTATCCGGCTGCTGAACCCCGGGGTATATCCGGAAACAAAGTGGGTAGAAGGAAGCAATTATGTAGATTTAGGCATCCAGGTGGATCCAAGAACAAACAGAGTGATCATGATGGGAGCCATTGATAATCTGGTCAAAGGAGCAGCAGGGCAGGCGGTACAGAACATGAACCTGTTATTTGGACTGGATGAAACAGAAGGACTGGAACTGATCCCGATGGTTCCGTAACAGAGGTGAGAGATATGATCCGTACAATGACGATTGAAGATTACGAAGAAGTGTATATATTGTGGAAGAAAATACAGGGATTTGGAATCCGCAGCATTGACGATTCCCGGGTAGGTGTAGAAAAGTTTTTAAAACGAAATCCGACTACCAGCGTTGTTGCAGAGGAAGAGGGAAAAATCGTAGGAGCGATTTTATGCGGACACGATGGAAGACGCGGATGTCTGTATCATGTCTGTGTCGAAGAGTCCTATCGGAGGAAGGGAATCGGAAAAGCCATGGTGGTGGCGTCTATGCAGGCTCTGAAGGAAGAAGGGATCAGCAATGTGTCGCTGATCGCATTTGCAGAGAATGATATCGGAAATGCATTCTGGAATACCATTGGCTGGAGGGAACGAAGAGATTTGAATTACTATGATTTTTTGTTAAACACAGAAAATATCACGGCATTTAACGGAAGATAGAAAGGAATGGGATGGAAGATGAAAAAGATAGCAGGCGGGGTGACCGCAGCAAAAGGATATGAGGCAGCAGCAGCGGCAGCAGGGATCAAATATGAGAACAGGACAGATATGGCGCTGGTATACAGTGTGGTTCCATGTAAAGTGGCGGGAACATTTACAACGAACGTTGTGAAGGCAGCTCCGGTACAGTGGGATCGACAGGTCGTAGAATCTAAGCAGCCGGTACAGGCAGTGGTCGTCAATTCCGGAATTGCCAATGCCTGTACCGGAAAAGCCGGGATGCAGTGCTGTCAGGAGACGGCAGAGGCAGCAGCAAAAGCATTACAGATAGATCCAAAAGGGGTGCTGATCGGTTCTACTGGTGTGATCGGAATGCCGCTACCGATGGAAAAATTAACAGCAGGGATCCAGATACTGGCAGCACAGAAAAAAGCCGGAGAACAGGCGGCAAAGGAAGCCGCAAAGGCGATCATGACTACAGATACCTGTGAAAAGGAAGTGGCTGTCACTGTGGAGATCGGCGGAAAAACAGTGACCATCGGAGGAATGGCAAAAGGTTCCGGCATGATCCATCCCAATATGTGTACCATGCTGGCCTTTCTTACCACAGACGCTGTGATCTCCAGAAAGGCATTAAAAGAAGCACTGCGCACAGATGTGGAAGAGACTTATAACATGATTTCTGTAGACGGTGATACCTCCACCAATGATACAGTACTGCTTCTGGCAAACGGAATGGCAGAAAATCCAAAGATCAAGCCGGGAACCAGGGAGTTTGAATTGTTTGCAGAAGCGCTCCATGAAGTGAACGGAACGCTTGCAAAAAAAATGGCAGGGGATGGAGAAGGAGCCACCGCGCTGTTTGAAGTGACTGTGAAAGGTGCGAAAACAAAGGCGCAGGCTAAGACACTGGCAAAATCTGTTGTCTGTTCGAATCTGACTAAGACTGCCATTGCAGGGCATGATGCAAACTGGGGACGGATCTTATGTGCCATGGGATATTCCGGTGCCGAATTTGATCCGGAAAAAGTGGATCTCTATTTGAAAAGCAGTGCAGGAGAATTAAAACTCATTGAGAATGGAGTTGCCCTCAACTACAGTGAAGTGAAGGCAACCGAGATTTTGTCTCAGCTGGAAGTAACGGCAATCGCGGATATCAAAGAGGGCGATCAGACAGCAACAGCCTGGGGATGCGATCTGACACACGGATATATTGAGATCAATGCAGATTACAGAAGTTAAATAGCAGGAATGCGTGGAAAAAGTGAGAAGGGAAGGAATCATATGAACGAAATCATGAACCAGTATCTGGAAAAGGCAAATGTGCTGATCGAGGCGCTGCCGTATATTCAGCGGTTTAACCGAAAAGTGATTGTTGTAAAATATGGCGGAAGTGCCATGACAGACGAAGCGTTAAAGCAAAAAGTGATCCAGGATGTAACTTTGCTGAAACTGGTCGGCTTTAAGCCAATCATTGTGCATGGCGGCGGAAAAGAGATCAGCAAGTGGGTTGGAAAAATCGGAAAAGAGCCGGAATTTATCAACGGACTTCGGGTGACAGATGCAGAGACCATGGAAGTTGCGGAAATGGTGCTGGGAAAAGTAAACAAAAGCCTGGTACAGCTGGTAGAAAGCCTGGGAGTCCGAGCCATTGGAATCAGCGGAAAAGACGGGGGACTTCTGAAAGTGGAAAAGAAGTATTCTCAGGGAGAGGATATTGGATTTGTAGGAGAGATCAAAGAAGTGGATGCCCAGATTTTATACGATCTGCTGGAGAAAGACTTTCTCCCTATTGTGTGTCCGGTAGGCATGGACGAAGAATTTCAGACATATAATATCAATGCAGACGATGCAGCCTGTGCCATTGCAAGAGCCATGAAAGCAGAAAAACTGGCATTTCTGACGGATATCGAAGGGGTGTATAAAGATCCAAAGGATCCGTCCACCCTGATTTCAGAACTTCCGGTAGAAGAAGCAAAGAAGCTCATCGAAGAGGGCTATATTGGCGGAGGGATGCTTCCGAAACTGAATAACTGTATGGACGCGATCGAACATGGAGTTTCCAGAGTCCATATTCTGGACGGAAGGATTCCGCACTGTCTCTTACTGGAGATTTTCACGAATAAAGGAATCGGTACTGCGATTTTACAAAAAGAAGAAAAGAGGTATTATCAGGATGGATCCGAAAATTAAAACAGCAGAAGAGAATCTAATACATGTATACAATCGGTTTCCTGTTGCGCTGGATCACGGAAAAGGTGTATATCTGTACGATACAGAAGGAAAAGAATATCTGGATTTTGCGGCAGGATTCGCAGTCTCCGGTCTGGGGTATGGAAATGAGACACTGAACCAGGCATTGAAGGCTCAGATCGATCAGCTGTATCATACCTCCAATTTATACTACCACAGAAACTGTGGAGAAGCGGCAGAAAAACTGAACCACATTTCCGGGATGGACAGAGTCTTTTTTACCAACAGTGGTTCGGAAGCCAACGAAGGGGCGCTCAAAGCTGCGAGAAGATATGCGTATACCAAACAATCCGGAAGATACCAGTTCATTGCCATGGAGCATTCGTTCCACGGGCGGAGTTTTGGTGCAGTGTCTGTAACCGGACACGCGGCTTACCGGGAACCGTTTGAACCGATGCTGCCGGGAGTTTCCTTTGCAAAATTCAATGATCTGGACAGCGTCAGGGCGCTTGTGACAGATCAGACCTGTGGGATTATTTTAGAGCCGCTGCAGGGCGAGGGAGGCATCAATCTTGCCACCCGGGAATTTATGGAAGGAATCCGCAGGATCTGTGATGAACATGATATCCTGATGATCTGTGATGAAGTACAGTGTGGAATGGGACGGACAGGTTCGATGTTCGCATGGCAGAAGTATGGAGTGAAGCCGGACATTCTGACTATGGCAAAAGGAATTGGAAACGGGATTCCGGTGGGGGCTTTTGCCATGACAGAAAAGGTGGCAGAGCACTCTCTTCTTCCGGGAGATCATGGAGCCACATATGGAGGAAATCCTCTGGCATGTATGGCAGTAAAAACAGTGATTGAAATTTTTGAGAAAGAACAGGTCGTAGATCATGTCAATCAGGTGGCAGCCTATCTGACCAGCCGTCTGGAAGAACTGGTACGGGAAGAAGAGGATGTGCTGGAAAGAAAAGGAACCGGTCTGATGCAGGGGATCGTTCTGAAAAAGCCGGTGGCACAGGTCAATCAAAAAGCCCTGGAAGAAGGACTGCTGGTGATCCAGGCACAGGGAAATGTGCTTCGTCTGGTTCCGCCTCTGGTGATCGAGAACCGGCATGTGGATGAAATGATCGAAAAATTGAAAAAAGCGCTGACAGCGTAAGAAATAAAAAACCAGGATTCGGGATATACTATGGGAAGAAATTTCAGGAGGTAGAAAACGATGATTGGTTTTTTTATTGCATTATTATCCGGTGCACTGATGAGTGTACAGGGGGTGTTTAATACACAGGTCACCAAAACGACCGGGCTGTGGGTCAGTAATCTCTGGGTACAGCTGAGTGCATTTCTGGCCTGTCTTCTGGTCTGGTTTCTGGCAGGAAAGACAGATGTTGGGGCTCTGGCAAAGGTAGAGCCGAAATATATGCTCCTTGGCGGCGTGATCGGGGCGGGGATTACCTGGACTGTGGTAAAAAGTATGGCGGCATTGGGACCTGCAAAAGCAGCGCTTTTGATCGTGATCTCTCAGCTGACCGTTGCGTATGTGATTGAACTTTTTGGGATGTTTGGAGTAGAAAAGTCACCATTTGCGTTCCGAAAGCTGGCAGGACTGGTAGTAGCGTTGATCGGGATTGCCATTTTTCAGTGGGAATAGAAGCAAATAAAGGCGAAATCGTAATAAATGTGTAACATCATTGTAAAAATGTTATTGTAATTTCAGGTATTTTTCGTTACAATATTACTGTCCGACAAAAAGGGGATTCCTTGCGTCTTGAGATTGTGAGGAAATTATGAAGGACATCATAAAAAAGAAATATTATCATACGATCATTCTGCTTCTGGCAGCCGGAATCATCCTGACGGGATGCAGACAGGATCCAGAGGAAAAATTGCAGGAAATCCAGCTGGAAGAGGCAAAAGAGATAAAAGAAGAGCCTGATGCAAAAACGGAACCGGATTCCGAAGAGACTCCAAAAGAACCGGTACAGAAAATTTTCGTATATGTGTGTGGGGCAGTTTGTGCACCTGGAGTTTATGAGGCGGACAGCAAGACACGAGTGTATGAGATCATTGCCATGGCAGGCGGCCTGACCGAAGAAGCAGCCGCGGATGCAGTGAATCAGGCAAGGGTGGCAGCAGATGGAGAGCAGATTTACATTCCAACCAAAGAGGAAGCGAAAACGCAGATGCCTGGAGCAGATCCGCAGATACCCGGGCAGGAATCAGCCGGGAAACAGAAAGTGAACTTAAATACTGCCACAAAAGAAGAACTGATGACTCTGTCCGGAGTGGGAGAGTCCAAGGCGGAAAGTATCCTTGCATACAGGGAAGAAAAGGGCAGATTTGAAAGTACAGAAGAACTGATGCAGATCAGCGGCATCAAAGAAGGATTGTATAATAAGATTAAAGATGATATTACAGTATAAGCAGGAAGTTGAAGGAAGAAGATATGAGCAAGAAGAAAATCTTAGTAGTAGACGATGAAAAGTTAATCGTGAAAGGAATCCGATTCAGTCTGGAGCAGGATGATATGGAAGTAGACTGCGCCTACGACGGAGAGGAAGCACTGCGGTATGCAAAAAACTGTGAATACGATCTCGTACTGCTGGATGTGATGCTGCCGAAGATGGATGGATTTCAGGTCTGTCAGTCTATTCGGGAATTTTCTGACATGCCGATCGTGATGCTGACTGCGAAAAGTGAAGATATGGACAAGATCCTGGGACTGGAATATGGGGCAGATGATTATATTACAAAGCCGTTTAACATCCTGGAAGTGAAAGCCCGGATCAAGGCAATCATGCGCCGGACTGCCAGAAAAGAGGAAAATTCCCAGACAGCCAGGATCCTGGTGAAAGGAACCATGCGGATCGACTGTGAGAGCAGACGGGTATTTATCGGCGAACGTGAGATTAATCTGACAGCCAAAGAGTACGATGTGCTGGAACTTCTTGCCATGAATCCGAACAAAGTCTACAGCAGGGAAAATTTGCTGGATCTTGTGTGGGGGATCGATTATCCGGGAGATGCCCGAACAGTGGATGTACATATCCGTCGTCTGCGAGAAAAGATCGAGATGAATCCAAGTGAACCAAAATATGTACACACAAAGTGGGGGGTAGGTTATTATTTCCAGGGATAAATTACATATCAAAGTAAAACATAATGTATTCAAAAGTATGCGGTTCTGGCTGATCGCACTGTTTGTTCTGTTTGGGATGGTTCCGTGCCTGATTTCTTATATCTGGACGGCAAAGACCTATGAAAAACGTGCGATTTCTGTCAGGACAGCAGAGATACAGAATCAATGTACAATTCTAAGCAATCAGCTGAACAGCTATCAGTATCTGACAGATCCGTCTTCTGATGTGATCGATGCAAATTTAACCCAATTAACGAACATATATAACGGACGTGTGATGATCATTGATCAGAATCTGCAGGTGATCAAAGATACCTACGGTCTGGATGAAGGAAAGACGATGGTATCAGAAAATGTGATTCGCTGCCTGAAACAGGGGAAAAGCACCAGTTATTATGATCGCAAGAACAGATATGTAGAAGTCACTGCGCCGGTGGTATCCGAAGAAAAAAGTGTCACAGGGGTGATGCTGGCAAGTGTGTCTATGGATACGATCCTGGACAGTGTGAGGATTTTAAAGACAAAAGGCGGAGCAATCATGGGTGTTTTGTTTTTACTGATCCTGGCTTTGGGACTTTTGGCTGCGGGGGTGTTTGTGCGGCCCCTTGGGAAGATTACGGAGTCTATTGAGAATGTGACAGAAGGATATGAAAGTGAATGGCTGCATGTGGGAACTTTTTCAGAGACGGGACAGTTGTCGGATGCGTTCAATAAAATGTTGGGAAGGCTCAAGCAGCTGAATGATTCCAGGGAAGAGTTTGTATCCAATGTGTCTCATGAATTAAAAACACCGATGACGTCTATGAAGGTATTGGCAGATTCTCTGCTTGCACAGGAGAATGTACCAGTTGAGCTGTATCAGGAGTTTATGGGAGATATTGCCCGGGAGATCGACCGAGAGAACGACATCATCAGTGATCTTCTGACGTTGGTAAAGATGGATAAGACTGTCCAGAGCCTTACGATCAAACAGGTTCATATCAATGAATTGCTGGAGACTATTTTAAAGCGATTAAAACCCATTGCAGAGACGAAAAAAATCGAGATGATCATGGAAAGTTTTCGTCCGGTTTCCGCAGAGATCGACGAGATGAAACTGACCTTGGCGATTTCCAATCTGGTAGAAAATGCGATCAAGTATAATCGGGAGGGAGGATGGGTTCGGGTATCCCTGAATGCCGACCACAAGTATTTTTATATCAAGGTTATGGATTCCGGGATCGGAATCCCAAAAGAAGATCAGGATCATATTTTTGAACGGTTTTATCGGGTGGACAAGTCCCATTCCAGAGAAATTGGCGGAACCGGACTTGGCCTTGCCATTGCCCGTAATGCAGTGATCATGCATAGAGGTTCTATCAAAGTCTACAGCAGTCAGGGAGAGGGAACCACATTTACGGTTCGGATCCCTTTGATCTATGCAGTGTAAGGGGAAGAGAAACATGAAACAAATCAGAAAAATCCTTCTGATCGTTCTGGGAATCTGTCTGGGATGCCTGAGTATTTCCTGTGGAAAACGCACGGAAATAGAACAGGGTGAGTTTTATATTTATTGTCTGAACAGTGACAGAACCGGTCTGCAGAAGGTATCTTATGAAATTGGAGAGAAGGATGTGCTCAAAGAAGCAGAGAAAATGCTGGAAGAATTGAGCAGACCTTCGGAAGAAATTGAATATACGCCGCCGCTTCCAAAAGAAGTGAAAGTCAGACAATATGAATTGGAAGGCGGAATTTTATATGTGGATTTTACGGCACAATATAAGCAGATGGATGCAGTGGAGGAGACGTTAGTGAGAGCGGCGGTCGTGGAATCGCTGGTCCGGATCGATGGCATTAACAGTGTCTGGATTCGGGTAGAGGGAGAAGATTTGGCAGATAGATCCGGTCAGGTATTGGGATATCTGAATGAGGATGACTTTGTGCAGAGTGAAGGGGCTTCGCCGAGTTCCTATCAGACGGAGAGTCTGACCTTGTATTTTGCAAATCATCAGGGAGATGGACTGGTAGAGCAGACCATGGAAGTCCGTTATAACAGCAATGTTTCCAAAGAAAAACTGATCGTGGAAAAATTGATGAAAGGCCCACGGAAATCTTCGGTAAAAGCCACCATCAATCCGGACACTAATCTGCTGAGTGTGACGACCAAAGACGGAATCTGTTATGTGAACTTTGATAAGACATTTTTAAAAGGGGCATATGAAGTAAAACCGCAGGTGACCATTTATTCTCTGGTCAATTCTCTGGTGCAGGGAACGGGAGCGGGAAAAGTCCAGATTTCGATCAATGGGGAAAATGACAACAAATATATGCAGACAGTGGATCTTAGTCAACCTTTGACGGCAGATCTTAACTGGAATGAGGAGAACAAAAAATCTTGAAAAAACGACCGCTTTGTACGGCGGCAGCTGTAGTTTTGATCTTGCTGGCAGTAAGAAATCTCTGGTTTGGAGCTGAGTGTTCAAACCAGAGTGTACTGCAAGAGCAGATCCCGGATCAGGCAGAAGTTCTGGTAACAGGACAGGTAAAGCGCCGGGAAGAAAGGAAGGACTATGGACTTTTGTATCTTCAAAATTGTCAGGTGCTGCAAAAAGAAAAGAACAGCAAGTCTCAATCAGTCAAAACACAATTCAAAAAATCGATCAAAGCAATGGTGATGCAAGAACCAGAGCTTCTAATTTATCTTAAACAAGATCAATCAAACAATCAAACCATTAAATCAGGAAATCAAATACAGGTACAGGGAGAACTTTCTTATTTTGAAGAAGCTAGAAATCCGGGGAATTTTGATCAGGAATTTTATTATGAAAAGCAGGGCATCCATGCAAGTGTGTGGGCAGACCAGTATCAGATCACAGATTTAAAAACATGGAAAATCCGGGAGTGTCTGGCAAATTTCAGAAGAGGATGGAAACAACTTCTGATCGCACAGATGGGAGAACGTCACGGAAACAGTATGAGCGCGATTATGCTGGGAGAAAAAAGTGAACTGGATGTGCAGATGAAAGCGCTGTACCAAAAAAGTGGGATCGGGCATATTCTGGCCATATCCGGTCTCCATATGTCATTTCTGGGAATGGGATTCTATGGAATTTTGCGGAAAACAGGATGTCCTATCCGAATAGCAGGCGTGCTTGGAATTTTGTTTTTGCTCGGATATACGATCATGATCGGAGGGGGAGTATCTGCTATGCGGGCATTTCTGATGTTTACAATCCGGGTAGGAGCAGACATTTGCGGCAGAGTGTATGATATGCCAACCAGTCTGTCTGTGGCGGGAGTGTGGATCGCTTTGGAGAGTCCACTATATCTTCAGGATGCAGGGTATCTTCTGTCATTTGGCGCAGTGCTTGGGATGGCAGCGATTTATCCGGTTTTGGCAGGGAGCCAAAAGCGGGCAACAAAACTGATGCAAAGCTTTCAGGCAAGTCTGGCAGTCAATCTGGTACTGCTTCCTGTGATGCTTTCTTTTTATTATGAGTTTCCGCCATATTCCCTGTTTTTAAATCTGGTGATCATTCCACTGATGTCGGTTGTTCTCGGGGCAGGACTTTTGGGTTCGGTTCTAAGTCTGATGTTCAGACCTGTTGGGAGGCTTGTTTTGCTGCTATGCAAAGGAGTCTTGGAGCTATACGAATTATGTAGCAGCCTTACAATGAAGCTTCCCTGTTCCAGAATTGTCACGGGAAAACCGGAAACTGTGTGGATCATACTGTATTATGCGTTCCTTTTAGCAGTGTGTCTGTATTTGTCCAGACAAAAGAAGACACGGAGCAAAAGAGCCTGTCTGGCATGGGGGCTTTTGGCAATGGCCGGAGTCTGTCTGGCAGGTAGTTGTCAAATGAGAAACCGAGGGATCTTTCAGGTTACTATGCTGGATGTGGGACAGGGAGATGGGATATTTTTAAGAAGTCCGGGTGGCGCTGCCTGTTTTGTGGACGGAGGCAGCAGTGATGTGTCAAAAGTCGGGGAATACAGGATCGTGCCATTTTTGGAATCACAGGGAGTCAAAGAGCTGGATTATGTGTTTATTTCGCATGGAGATGCAGATCATATGAGTGGGATCGAAGAAATCCTGCAGAATCAGTCTCTTGGGATCCGGATCAGACATCTGGTGCTACCGCCTGTTCGACTTCATGATGATGGACTGACGAAGCTGGGAAAAACAGCTGTAAAGAATGGCACAAAAGTACTGGGAATGGAAGCAGGAGAGGAACTGTGTCTGGATGAGATGTCTCTGACTTGTATGGCGCCATCCCAGGCATATAACGGAGAAACCGGAAATGCAGCGTCTATGGTACTGTGGCTGGAATGCAGGAATCTGGAAATGCTTCTGACCGGAGATGTGGAAGGCGAAGGGGAAGTACAGTTGACAGACTGGATGAGAGAGCATAGAAAAACGAAATATGATATTTTAAAAGCCGCTCATCATGGTTCTAAAAATTCGACACTGCCGGAATTTTTGCAGCAGCTGACGCCGAAATATGCATGGATTTCATCCGGAATCGGAAACCGATATGGGCATCCATCAGAAGAAACGCTTACCAGATTGAAAGAAAAAGGGTGTCTTTTATATGGAACCCAGGAATATGGTGCAGTCACTTTAAAAATAAAAGGAGAGAAAGCAACCATAGAAACATTTTGCAAAACGTAAGACTTTCCGATATAATAGAAAATATGAAAAGTTTGAATGAAGATTTAAAAACAGGACAATTTAAACAGATTTATCTTCTGTATGGAGAAGAAAATTATCTGAAGAAACAATACAAAGAACGATTTGTCAAAGCCATGCTTCCAGATGGAGATACCATGAATTATGCCTATTATGAAGGGAAAGGCGTAGACAGCAAAGAAGTGATCGACCTGGCAGAGACACTGCCGTTTTTTGCAGAGCGTCGTCTGATCGTATTTGAGAACACCGGATTTTTTAAAAGCGGGGGAACGGATCTTGCAGATTATATCAAGGAGATGCCGGAAACCACATATTTCATCTTTGTGGAGACAGAGGTGGATAAGCGCAGCAAGCTGTATAAAGCAGTGAAAGCGAAAGGGCACATTGTGGAGCTTCCATTTCAGGACGAATCTACATTAAAACGTTGGATTTTGGGAAAGGTAAAGCAGGAAGGAAAGCAGATGTCAGAGGCATCGGCTGCTTACTTTTTGGGAAAAGTAGGGACAGATATGCAGAATATCCAGGGAGAACTGGAAAAACTGTTCTGTTATACGCTGCACCGTGATGTGATCACACCGGAGGATATCAACGCGGTCTGTATCAGCCAGATTGGAAATCACATTTTCGAGATGGTCAACGCAGCGGCAGAAAAGAAACAGAGAAAAGCTCTGGATCTGTATTATGAACTGCTTGCTTTAAAAGAGCCGCCGATGCGCATTTTGTTTTTGCTGGTGCGCCAGTACCGGATCTTATTCCATGTACAGTCTCTGCAGAAGAAAGGATATGGAAGGAAAGAGATTGCGGCAAAAGCCGGACTTCATCCATTTGCAGCCGGGAAATACATGGAGCAGACCCGATATTTTAAAACGGAAGAGCTGCGGGCAATCCTGGAGGACAGTGCAGATTTGGAAGAGCGGGTCAAGACAGGCCGGCTGACAGATACGCTGGCAGTGGAGCTGTTTCTGGTAAAATACTCTTCTTAAATGTCAGATATTCTTGTCAAAAGCCAAAAGGCATGATAGTATATCTTTGCACAAAAAACAGAAATAGAAAAAAGACAGAAAAAATAGAAAGACAAAGTTTTTGGAGGAATGAAAGTGTCATCAATTGATCAGAATAAAATACGAAATTTTTGTATTATTGCACATATCGACCATGGAAAATCTACGCTGGCAGACCGGATCATCGAAAAGACCGGACTTCTGACCAGTCGTGAGATGCAGTCTCAGGTTCTGGATAATATGGAACTGGAGAGAGAAAGAGGAATTACCATCAAGGCACAGACTGTTCGTACGGTATACAAGGCGAAAGACGGAGAAGAGTATATCTTCAACCTGATCGATACCCCGGGGCATGTGGATTTTAACTATGAGGTGTCCAGAAGTCTTGCAGCCTGTGACGGTGCGATCCTGGTCGTGGATGCGGCACAGGGGGTGGAAGCACAGACACTGGCCAATGTGTATCTGGCGCTGGATCACGATCTGGATGTGTTCCCGGTGATCAATAAAATTGATCTGCCAAGTGCAGAGCCGGATCGTGTCAAAGAAGAGATTGAGGATGTGATCGGGATCGAGGCAGACGATGCGCCGCTGATCTCGGCAAAGACCGGAGTGAATATCGAAGAGGTGCTGGAACAGATCGTCAAGAAGATCCCGGCACCGCAAGGAAACCCGAACGAGCCATTAAAAGCGCTGATCTTTGATTCGGTTTACGATGCATATAAAGGAGTTATCGTATTCTGCCGGATCAAAGAAGGAAGCGTGAAAAAAGGAACGACCATCAAAATGATGGCCACAGGAGCACAGGCAGATGTTGTCGAGGTTGGTTATTTTGGAGCGGGACAGTTCATTCCATGTGAAGAATTAAGCGCCGGAATGGTTGGATATATCACAGCCAGCCTGAAAAATGTAAAAGATACCCGTGTGGGGGATACGATTACAGATGCAGCGCGTCCTTGTGCAGAGCCGCTTCCCGGATATAAAAAAGTAAATCCGATGGTATACTGTGGACTGTATCCGGCAGATGGAGCAAAATATCCGGATTTGAGAGATGCACTGGAAAAATTGCAGCTGAATGATGCGGCACTGCAGTTTGAAGCAGAGACTTCTGTAGCGCTGGGATTTGGATTCCGCTGTGGATTCCTGGGACTTCTGCATCTAGAGATTGTGCAGGAACGTCTGGAGAGAGAGTACAATCTAGATCTGGTGACGACAGCTCCAAGCGTTATTTATAAGATCCACAAGACCAATGGAGAAGTGATTGATCTGACAAATCCGACCAATATGCCGGATCCTGCGGAGATTGAATATATGGAAGAGCCGATGGTCAAAGCAGAGATTATGGTGACCTCCGAGTTTATCGGTGCGATCATGGATCTGTGTCAGGAGCGCAGGGGTGTATATCAGGGAATGGAGTATATCGAAGAAAAGCGTGCAGTGATTCATTATCATCTGCCATTGAATGAGATTATTTACGATTTCTTCGATGCGTTGAAATCCCGTTCCAGAGGCTATGCTTCTTTTGATTATGAGATGCTTGGATATGAGCAGTCAGAACTGGTCAAGCTGGATATTCTGATCAACAAAGAAGAAGTGGATGCCCTTTCCTTTATTGTACACAGTGCGACAGCCTATGAGCGTGGAAGAAAGATGTGTGAAAAACTCAAAGAAGAGATTCCGAGACAGCTCTTTGAGATCCCAATCCAGGCTGCAGTGGGAAGTAAGATCATTGCCAGAGAGACCGTCAGAGCCATGCGCAAAGACGTACTGGCCAAATGTTATGGCGGTGATATTTCCCGTAAGAAAAAGCTGCTGGAAAAACAGAAAGAAGGAAAGAAGAGAATGCGTCAAGTGGGCAATGTAGAGATTCCACAGAAAGCATTCATGAGCGTGCTGAAATTGGATGAAAACTAAAGAAAAAGAGAACCTCGTCAAAGAGAAGTGATCAAGTCTCTGAGGCGAGGTTTTTGATGCTTCAGATGTTTATCTGGAAGTGTTTACCAGCTGTTTCATCAGTTCATAGCATCCTTTTTCTTGGATGACAGCAAAGTTATGAAGTACGGTTTCTTCCAGACCGGTAAGTGCAGTCAGATCTTTTCCCCAGAAAGAAGTTTCGCTTAAGACAGTATGTACATAATCTGTGGCAGAATCTTTTTTGTGGGCATCATAAAATGCCAGGACTTTTGGATCGTCAGAAATCGGGTACTGATTTTTGCCATTTCGATCGCCCATAAAGGCACCATCTACAAAGCCGATTCCTTTATAAAATGCCAGATAAAACGCAAGGGAAGCGCTCAGGCAAGGAGGAACCTGCCCTGTTTTTTCCAGGTATCCTTCTAGAGAAGGCAGTACCCGTGCTTTCCATTTCGCGGTCGAATTTAGAGAAATGGAGAGGAGTGCATGGTCAATGAAGGGATTCTGGAACCGGTCTGTCACAGATGCTGCAAAGCTCATCAGCTCTTCTTCCGGCAGGGACAGTGTTGGTATGATTTCTTGATAGATCGCCTGGTTCATATAACCACGGATGACATCATCTTTCATACAGTCTCTGACAATATCCTGTCCGGCAAGGTAAGCACCAAGTACCATAGAAGTGTGGGCACCATTTAAGATGCGTACTTTTCGCTGTTTGTATGGTTTGTGGTCATCGGTGACCAGGATCGGAAGGTTTGCTTTTTCACACGGAAATTCTTCTTTTATGGACTGTGGACCTTCGATGACCCAGAATCCAAAAATTTCTCCGGTGTTTAATACTCTATCGATGTAACCATTTTCCTGGTTCAAAGCATCTGCATCTGAACGCGGATAGCCGGTTACGATCCGGTCTACCAAAGTTGAGCAGAACAGGTTTGCTTCTTTGATCCAGGAGATAAAATCTGCTCCGAGATTCCAGTATTCCGCGTGTTTTAAGACGCATTTTTCCAGTTCTTTTCCGTTGTTGTCGATCAGTTCACAGGAGAGGATGATAAATCCTTTTTTAACATCTCCAGGGAATGCTTCAAAGCGTTTGTACAAAAACTGTGTTAGTTTTGCTGGAAAACTATTCGCTGGTGTATCTGTAAACTGGCAGGACGGATCGTATACGATTCCGGCTTCTGTTGTATTGCATGTGATGAAACGCAGTTCTGGATTTTTTGCGCATTCCATGACAGCCTCATAGTCACTGTATGCATTTAAACAGCGGCTGACACAGGAAATCACGCGTTTGGAAGAGACTTCCTGTCCATTTTCGGAACCGCGCAGGTACAGTGTGTAGAGTCCTTCTTGTTCGTTGATAAAATCTCCAACATCTGGAGTCGTGAATTTTGGGATGGGCTGAACAAGCACAACTTTGGAGTTGAAATCAGCGGTTTCATTCATTTTGTCAATGAAGAAATCTACAAATGCACGCATAAAGTTTCCTTCTCCAAATTGCAAAATACGTTCTGGAGCATCTTTTAAAAGATATCCGTCATAATTTAAATCCTGTAAGGTTTGATAGTTTAACTGTTTCATAGTAAAAAAATCCTTTCTGAAATTTTATCGGTATCCGATTACAGAGTAACACCCTGTTTAAAAATGGCCATATCGTGAAAACCGGCTTCTTCGGCTTTGACAAGACGTCCGGAGGCAACTTCCAGAACATATTCAAAAAGTGCTTCTCCCATTTGTCCGATGGTGCCTCCATCAACGAGTGCACCACAGTTGAAATCGATCCAGTTGTTCTTTTTCTGATAGAGATTGGAATTGCTGGATATTTTGACAGTCGGAACCGGTGATGCAAACGGAGTTCCGCGTCCGGTTGTAAATAGTACGATCTGTGCACCGGAAGCTGCAAGTGCTGTGGAAGCGACCAGATCATTTCCGGGTGCGCTTAAAAGATTTAAGCCCTGTGTCCGGACAGGCTGTCCGTAAGCAAGCACATCCATGACGGGTGCAGAACCCGATTTTTGGGTACATCCAAGGGACTTGTCCTCCAAAGAGGAAATTCCGCCTTTTTTATTTCCCGGGGAAGGGTTTTCATAGATTGTCTGATTATGACTTTTAAAATAATTTTTAAAAGAATTGATCAGATCTACGGTTTTTTCAAAAACCTCTTCATTCTGGCAGCGGTTCATCAGCAGCGTTTCAGCTCCGAACATTTCCGGTACTTCGGTGAGAATGGTCGTGCCGCCACAGGAAATAAGAAGATCAGAGAAAGCGCCAACGGTTGGATTGGCAGTGATGCCGGATAAGCCGTCAGAACCACCACACTTCATTCCAATGACGAGTTCTTTACAGGAAATTTTTTGCCGTTGGAAAGTAGAGGCATAATCGCAGAGCTGCCGGATGATATGCAGTGCAGATTCCACTTCGTCCTCCACTTCCTGTGCGACTAAAAATTTTACACGGTCTTCATCTACAGGACCAATATATTTTTTTAATTCGTCGATATTACTGTTTTCGCAGCCCAGCCCCAGAACAAGTACACCGGCTGCATTTGGATGACGGATCAGATCTGCCAGGATCTGGCGGGTGTGTTCCTGATCATCGCCCATCTGTGAACATCCGTAAGGATGTGGGAAAGCAACGATCGCATCGACGCTTTCCGGCTGAAATGTTTTGGCTTTTTCGGCAACGAGCGCTGCAATGCTGTTGACACAGCCAACGGTGGGGATGATCCAGATTTCGTTTCGAACACCGGCTTTTCCATCGGTTCGTCTGTACCCGTCAAAAAAACGTTCTTCTGTGGATTCCAGAAAAGAATGCTCTTTTTGGTAGGAATAGTTCAGCAGATCCCCAAGTCCAGTCTTCATATTATGTGTGTGAATCCAGGATCCTGCCGGAATGTCCTCAGTGGCATACCCGATGGGGGAGCCATATTTGATCACAGCCTCACCGGAGCTGATTTTTTCCAGGGCAAATTTATGTCCCTGAGGAATATCTTCCAGCAAAGTGTACATACGTCCATTCAGATTCAATACGCTGTCCTTTTTTAATGAAGTGAGTGCAACAGCAGTATTGTCTTTCGGATGTATTTGAATAAATGTGTGCTTTGAATCCATAAAAACCTCCATAGTTGTTAGTAATAGAAAGAAAATAAAAAATGTAAGTAGTTACAATTAAAATACAACCTTTTTTGTAATAAGTCAATGGAAAAAAACACGAAATTTCACAAAAATATTGTAAAAAACGCTCGTAAAAGAATAATTGACTTTCTATTAACGAAGAAATATAATTTATAAATGTAAGAGCTTACAATAAAAGGAAAAATAAGAATAAACAGGAGGATGAAGAGATGAAACCATTTATGGATGAACAATTTTTGCTGAGCACTCCTACAGCGCAAAAGCTGTATCATGATTTTGCAGAAACAATGCCGATTCTGGATTATCATTGTCATATTAATCCGGAAGAAATCGCAAAAGATATCTGTTTTGAGAATATCACACAGGTATGGCTTGGAGGAGACCATTACAAGTGGAGACAGATGCGTTCCAATGGTGTGGATGAATATTATATCACAGGAGATGCTCCGGCAAGAGAAAAATTTCAGAAATGGGCAGAGACATTGGAGAAAGCGGTCGGAAATCCACTGTTCCACTGGAGTCATCTGGAATTGCAGAGATATTTTGATTATCACGGTGTATTAAATGGAGAAACAGCAGAAGAAGTGTGGAATCTTTGCAATCAGAAATTACAGGATCCATCTATGAGTGTCCGGAATCTGATCCGAAAATCAGGGGTCACACTGATCTGCACTACAGATGATCCGGCAGACAGTCTCTGCTGGCATCAAGAGCTGGCAGCAGATGAAAGTTTTGAGGTGCAGGTACTTCCGGCATGGAGACCGGATAAGGCGATGAATATCGAAAAACCGGAGTATCTGGACTATCTGGAAACGCTTTCAAAGGCAGCGGGCTGTCAGATCGACACGTTTGAAGATTTAAAAAATGCATTGAAAAAGAGAATGCATGCATTTGAGGAGATGGGATGCCGTGCAAGTGATCATGCATTGGAGTATGTGATGTATGTGCCGGAAACAGAAGAAAATCTGGAAAAGATTTTCGCAAAGCGCAAACAGGGGGGAATACTGACAAGAGAAGAAGAACTGAAGTTTAAGACAGCGTTCATGGCATTTGCGGCAGGAGAATATACAAAAAGAAACTGGGCAATGCAGCTTCACTATGGCTGCAAGAGAGATAATAATGCAGCCTGTTATGCACAGCTGGGACCGGATACCGGATATGACTGCATTAATAATTATGCACCATCTGCACAGATGGCAGATTTTCTCAATGCATTGAATGAGAAACAGAGTCTTCCAAAGACAATCATTTATAGTTTGAATCCAAATGACGATGAAGCAATTGGCACGATTCTTGGCTGTTTCCAGGATGCAGGAGTGGCAGGAAAGATCCAGCAGGGATCTGCTTGGTGGTTCAACGATCATAAGATGGGAATGATCAAACAGATGACATCACTGGCAAACTTAGGGCTTCTCGGAAATTTTCTGGGAATGTTGACAGATTCCAGAAGCTTTTTGTCCTATTCCAGACATGAGTATTTCAGAAGAATTCTTTGTGAGCTGATCGGAGGATGGGTAGAAAACGGAGAATATCCGG
>Snoopy_p1__coassemble_133_pt1 | contig 123504 bp, 112 predicted proteins | sample Snoopy_p1__metabat2_high_PE_024 | metagenome-assembled genome bin Snoopy_p1
TCAGTACTTCTGATACTGCACTTTCTACATCCTGTCCCTCTTCCAGCTTCAGGTCCGCAACATATGGACAAACCGTTGCAAGCAGCGGATCCGGACTCAGTTCAAATGTTTTTCCGCTGTCATCTACAGCCATCAGATAACGCAGCCATCCTGCAAATACAAGCGGGATCAATTTCAAATCTTTGACATCCAGTTCCTCGGACGCTGCGTATGCCTTGATCGTCTCTCCAAAACGGATCGCCAGCTTCTGGGAAGTATCTGTTGCAATACGCTGCGGAGTATCTGGCATAAATGGATTTGGCACACGAACCTGAAGAACGGTATCGATAAATTCTTTCGGATCCAGCACTCCCGGATTGACTACAACCGGAAGTCCTTCTTTGTATCCGATCGTCTCCACTAATTTCTTTAATTCGGTATCTTTCATTTCATCCGAAATTTTTTCATATCCAAGCAGACATCCGAACACTGCCAGAGCTGTATGCAGAGGATTTAAGCAAGTGCAGACTTTCATCTTTTCTACTTTATCTACTGTCTCACGCTCAGTAAACATCAAGCCGCCTTTTTCCAATTCTGGTCTTCCGTTCGGAAATGCGTCTTCGATGACAAGATATTCACATTCTTCTGCATTGACAAACGGAGCCACATACGTATTCTTAGATGTGACCACCGGATCCAGTTCTTCGATTCCGTCTTTCTTTAACAGTTCTTCTACCGAAGCGTCCGGGCGCGGTGTGATCTTGTCGATCATAGTCCATGGGAAGGAGACTTTCTCTTTGCAGTTTACATAGGCTGTGAATCCTGCATCTGTCAGTTTGTTTTCTTCCCACTTTTCTGCAAATGTACGGATTGCTGCATACAACTTGTCTCCATTATGAGAGCAGTTGTCCATGCTGATCATTGCCACCGGCTTTTCTCCTGCCTGATATCTTGCATAAAGAAGAGCTGCTACTTTTCCGATATAGCTCTTTGGTACTTCCGGTCCATTTGCAAAATCTGTCTCTACATCTGGAAGCAATTCTCCTTTTCCATTCACAAGACTGTATCCTTTTTCTGTAATTGTAAAGGATACCATCTGCAGCGAATCTTTTGCAAAGATCTCTTTCAGACGTGCAAAATCCGCCTCATTTTCTGTATTGACTGTCAGAGATTCTACCACACTTCCAACCACTGTTTTCTCGATATTTCCATCAGCTTTCAAAGTCACAAGAATGGTATAATCGTCATGTGGATGATTCATTTTTTCTACGATCTCATAGTCAAATCCTTCTGCAACAATCAGACCACGATCCAGAACTCCCTCATTCAGCAAATTCTGTACCACATTTGCCTGAAATGCACGAAAGATATTTCCCGCTCCAAAATGGATCCAGAATGGATTTTCTTTTGTCGCTTTTGTGATAGCTTCCCTGTCAAATTTCGGAAGGGCGTATCCCGCCTCTTCCCATTTTGCTCTCTCTTTGAGTCCTTCTGCACTTAATCTCATGACTATCTGGCTCCTTTCTCGATGGCTTCCCACAGACCGTTTAAGTAAGTTGCTCCCAGTGCGCGGTCATAAAGTCCGTATCCCGGCATTGCCACTTCATCCCAGATCATACGTCCATGATCCGGACGGATCGGTCCGTCAAATCCGATTTCATAAAGAGCTTTCATGATCTCATACATATCAAATGTTCCGTCAGAAGACAGGTGTGCTGCCTCTTCGAAATCTGTCGGAGAGTTGAATTTCAGGTTACGCACGTGTGCAAAATGGATTCTTCCTTTCAGGGAACGGATCATATCCGGAAGATCGTTCTCCAGATTTGTTCCGTAAGAACCAGAACAGAATGTTACACCGTTGTGCGGGTTGTCTACCATTTCCATCATACGCAGAATGTTTTTCTTATTGATGATGATACGAGGCAGTCCGAATACGCTCCATGCCGGATCATCTGGGTGGATTGCCATGTTGATATCGTACTTGTCACAAACCGGCATAATTCTCTCCAGGAAATATTTCAGGTTTTCAAATAATTTTTCATCATCGATCTCTTTGTACATCTCAAACAGTTCTTTGACGTGCTCCATTCTCTCCGGTTCCCATCCCGGCATCACAGTTCCGTTCATATCCCCTGCGATCGAATCAAACATTTTTTCCGGATCCAGTGCATCGACTGCTTCCTGTGTGTAAGCAAGTACTGTCGAACCGTCCGGACGCATTCTTGCCAGTTCTGTTCTTGTCCAGTCGAATACAGGCATGAAATTGTAGCATACCAGGTGAATGTCTTCTTTTCCCAGATTTTCCAGTGTTTCGATGTAATTATCAATGTACTGATCTCTCTCAAGCGCTCCTGTTTTGATGGCATCGTGTACATTTACACTTTCAATACCTGCCACACGCAGTCCGGCTGCTTCTACTTCTTCTTTCATTGCACGGATACGCTCACGGCTCCATACCTCACCCGGCGCTGTATCATACAGTGTTGTGATCACACCTGTCACGCCTGGAATTTGGCGGATCTGCTTTAATGTTACTGTGTCAAATTTGGCTCCATACCATCTGAGTGTCATTTCCATAGTCTTCATACCTTCCTTTTCTGAAATCGTTTTGTTACATTACTGTTCACACCAGTAACTCTGTTACATTCATTATAAAAAATACTGTCTAAAATACCATTGACTTAGTTGTTGTATACATTGCAAATCTTGTTATTTCATGCTACTCTTAAAAAAGTGATTCCGAATCCCAATATTTTGCACACACGTTTAAAGGAGTTTTTATGAAAAAAAATCTGCAGACTGCATTTATTACAAGACAGCATATGTTGTCACGAGACTTCGAACTCTACTATTATAATGACCACAATTTATCGAAAGTAGACTTACATTCTCACAATTATTATGAATTTTATTTTTTTATGGAAGGTGACGTAAGCATCCAGATTGCAGAAGAAATCTATCCGATCCACTTTGGGGATATTCTTCTCATTCCGCCTCACATTCCCCATCGGCCAATCATCCACAGTACTTCTGCCCCTTATCGCCGCTTCGTATTTTGGATCAGCCAGGAATACTGCAATCATCTGCTCCAGATTTCGAAAGACTATGCCTATCTTATGCAGTACGTACAAGTCAGCCGAAACTACTTTTTTCCCACAGAACGTATCACTTTTAACTCCGTTCAGTCCAGGCTGCTGCGCCTTATCGAAGAGATGCGCTCTGACCGTTTTGGCAGGGATGCACAGATTCCGCTCTACGTCAATGATCTTCTCTTGTACCTGAACCGGCTTGTCTACGAACGCCTTCACCCGCAAAAGACACGCTTCGAAGACTCACTGTACCAGAATGTTGCTGCTTATATCGAAGAACACCTGGATGAAGATCTTTCTCTGGAAAAGCTTTCCGGTGAATTCTTTGTCAGCAAATACCATATTGCTCATGTATTCAAGGATAATCTAGGCTTATCGATCCATCAGTACATCACAAAAAAAAGACTTGCCCTCTGCAGGGAAGCCATTCTTGGACAAATGAGCATCACCGAAGCCTATCATACATTCGGCTTCGGTGACTATTCCAGCTTTTATCGTGCATTTAAAAAAGAATATGGAATCTCTCCCAAAGATTTCCGGGATATGCAAAAAGAGATTCTCATATGATCCGGTCGATCAGTCTAAATGGAACACTTCGTGGAGATCTGTACATACCGGGCTGTTGTCCGGATGGGTCTCCATGATGTCTGCCATAAAATCCCACCATTTCCGGTTAATCGCAGTATCCGCACCCTTGTCCCATTTCTGCAGATCCTCCACTTCAATGTATCCATAAAGTACATTGGTCGCACGATCCAGAAAAATCGTATAATTGCGTCCGCCATATTCGTGGATCATGTCTTTCATTTCCAGCCAGAGCTCGTTATGACGTTTTTCGTACTCCTCTGCCATATCTGGATATAACTTCATCTTGAATCCTTTTCTTACCATGCCATGTTCCTCCTGTAATGATATAATTATAGTTACTATATCACAATTACGTTTGAAAAACTTGTCAAAAATTGCGATTTTCATAGGATTTCGAATGGTTTTTGCGATGTTATCAAGCAATAATTTAAAAGAGCAGAAAAAGTTATCCACTTTCTTCTGCTCTTTTTCAACTTTTATTCACATAATTTCCTCTGTTTTTACCAGAGACTTTCGTAAATCTTCATAACATCTGCCTTACTTGGCACTCTTGGATTGGTTGCAGTACATCCGTCAGCCAGTGCTGCCTCTGCCATACGCTCAATTTCTGCAAAGTATTCTTCTTTGGAAATCTTGCCCATCTGTGAAATAGACAATGGAATATCCATTTCTTTTAGCATAAACTGCACCCAGTTGACAAGGTTTCTGACCGTCATGATCGTATTATAACTACTCAGGCCTAAAATTCTGGCTACTGTTTTATATCTTTCTACAGCTGGCAGATATTTTGCCTGACTTTTGCTGTGCTTGTTGATATCACTGTTGAACTCAATGATATGCGGAAGCAGCATTGCATTTGCACGACCATGCGGAATATGGAATGTTGCACCAAGCTGATGTGCCATTCCGTGATTCAATCCCAAAGAAGCAGAATTAAATGCAAGCCCTGCCAGACAGGATGCAGAATGCATCTTCTGACGCGCATGCGTATCACTTCCATCCAGATATGCTCTCAACAGAAATACTCCACAGATTTCAATCGCTTTTTCTGCCAACGCAGTTGCAAAATCATTTCTGTCTGTGCTCACACAAGCTTCCAGTGCGTGAGTAAATACATCCATACCGGTATCTGCTGTTACTGCAGGCGGCACACTTTTTACCAATTCTGCATCCAGAATTGCCTCATCCGGCGTTAAATCTCGGGATACTAATGGATATTTTCTCTGCTCTGCAGGGTCAGATACAACTGCAAAAGAAGTTACTTCTGAACCAGTACCACTTGTTGTTGGAATTGCAATCAGTCCCACATCTCCATAATGCTCAATCCGTACTGCAAATTCGCGGATTGACTTGGAGGAATCAATTGCAGAACCGCCACCTACGGCAATGATTGCCTCTGGTTTATATTCCAGCAATTTCTTAACCCCCTCACTGATCTTTTCAATCGGAGGATCCGGCACAACATCCTGAAAAATATCATATTCAATATGACCTTTCTTCAATGGATCTGTGATCAGATTGATCATGCTGCTCTGCGCCAGAAACGGGTCTGTGATAACCAGTACTTTTTTATAAGGGATCTCTGAAAGACGATCTAATGCATTGTCCCCAAAGTATACTTTTGTTTTTATATCAAAGCTCTTCATAGCGTCCTTCCTCTATTCCGGATAGATACACTCTATCCCTAACTTTTTGAATTCTTTCAGCCACTTCATCTCAGGTTTTTCATCCGTTACGATTGTTGTAATATCTTTCAGCTTTCCAACTGTCATAAAGGCGGTTGTTCCAAACTTGCTGCTGTCGATTGCAAGAATACGCTCTTTGGCACTCTCCAGCATCGTCCGCTTGTTATCTGCAAGAAGTTCATCAGAATCTGTAAGTCCTGCTGTCATATCCAAACCTTTGCATGAAATGATTGCTTTGTCTGCATGATATGACTGAAGCATTCGGTTCGTCTGCGTTCCTACAAGAGCAAACGATCCTTCCCTCGATACTCCACCTGTAGACAGTACTCTCCAATCTGACATATCCAAAAGTTCGATCACAATCTCCATGGAATTCGTGATCAGTGTCAGGTTCTTTTTATCTTTCAGTCCTTTTGCAATATAGACTGCAGTCGAACTTGCATCCAGCATAATGCTGTCTCCATCCTGCACAACCTTCGCAACCATTTCTGCGATTCGCTGTTTTCCGATCACATTACGGTTCTTTCTGATATTGAAAGGCAAGTCTATATTCATATTCTCATTGATCACAGCACCGCCGTAACTTTTGATCGCATAGCCGTCATTCACCAGCTTATCCAAATCTCTTCGGATCGTCTCTTCGGACACATCATAAATCTGGCTCAATTCACTTACAACGACTCTTCGGTCGGCCTGTAGTTTTTCCAGAATTTCATTACGTCTTTCAATTGCCAGCATCGTGTTGCCTCCTGATAAATTCTGTCTCAAAACCTTTGTAATCGCCGTATACAAATATCAGAAAACATGATCTTCCAAACTGGAAAATATCTGTTTTCTGATACTTGTCATGGCTGAATTTCTCAATTATAAAATTGCATCGCGGATCTGTGCATCCGGATGTGCGATCACTGCAGAATCCAGATACATACCATCATCAGATACTGCCTCTTTTGCTCTGTCGATTGCAGCCTCTACTGCCGCAACCTCTCCTGTCAGCATCAGATAAGATTTTCCGCACATACCTCTTGCGAGACGCACTTCAATCAAATCAACGATTGCTGTTTTTGCAGCTTCATCCGCTGCCACGATGATAGAAGATGCATCATAGGACTCAATGATACCCAGTGCTGATACATCCTTAATTTCTGCAGCCCCATAAATTGCAGGGAAAATGGATTCATGCGGATTACCAAGTACAAAGCTGTTGATCAGATGTTTTCCATGCATTGTCTTTGCATTTTCAACAGCAGATGTTACTGCACTTAAATCTCCAGTAATGATCACGATATATTTTCCCGGACATACGGTCTGCGCTTCGATAATGCTTACTTCAGAAGTCTTTACCATAGAATCAGCTGCTACGACACCTGCTGAAGTAGTCTTATATTCTACCATTCCAATTGCCTTACTCATTATCTGCACGTCCTTCCTGTGTCTCTATGACCACATATTTCTCATTTACTTCGCTTACCAGACCATTGACAGAAGCGTGGATTCCTACGCTTAATCCCTTGGCCGGTTCTGCGATCATCTGTCCTTTGACTACCATATCTCCCGGTTTTACAACACAGGAAGCAGGTGCTCCGATGTGCTGGCTCAACAGAATCTTTACCCGTTTTACCGGAATCACTGATTCATCCAGCGGAGCTTCTTTATTATACTTTGTCAGATCCAGTCTTGACATCAGACGTTCCATAGGAACTCTCCTATAAGATCTTTCTTCACCCACCGGCGTTGCTGTTACTTCCGGTGCACGAAGTCCGTTCGCGCGAAGTCCGTTTTTGTACTCCAGCATCAGTGTTCTTGGAGAAAGCTCCTGTGGGCAGGAATACAATTCGCAGACACCACATGAACAGCAGAAGAATGTGTTGATAAAGATATTCGGCTGCTGAACGTCTTTACATGTAGCCGCACGCATAAACAGGTGTGGCTCGATTGGATGTCCAAGCAGATTTCTCGGACATAAATCTGTACACATTGAACACTGACAGCAGCATGCAGCTGCACGTTTCATGTCAATGGATGATTTGCTTCGTTTTCTCTTTACGAGATAATGATCCTGCGGCAATACGAGCACCGCATTTGTTGTTTTGGTAACCGGCTGAGAACCGCTTCCGATGAATCCCATCATCGGACCACCAATAAAATATACCGGATCCTTTACTGTTGTTCCGCCTGCCAGTGCAACGACTTCCTCAATTGTAGTTCCAATCGGTACACGAACTGTCACCGGATGTTCTACCTCGGCAACAACGGATACCAGTTTATCTACAACAGGAGTCTGCTGATTCATAGCACGCCACACATTGTAAATTGTTTCAACATTGAACACTGCAACGCCGCTTTCAATTGGAAGTCCGCCCGGGCGCACAACCTTTCCTGTCACTTCATAGATCAAAACAACTTCATCACCTGCCGGATATACTTCATCCAACAGTCCCAGCCGTACTTCCGGATAGTCTCCCATCACGTTTTCAACAGCTTCAATTGTCTGCTTATATGCCTTTTTGATTCCGATAATGACCTCTTTTGCGCCTACAGCCTGACCTACCAGGTGAAATGTATCCACAATTTCACGCGCATATTTTTCCAATAACTGTCTATGTAATCTCAGTAGTGGTTCACATTCTGCACAGTTCAGGATAATTGTTTCTGCACGCTGATCCAGTTTCGCATAAGTCGGGAATCCTGCACCACCTGCACCAACAATTCCGTTTTGCTGCAATATGCTGCTTAATTCTTTCATATCCATAATTTCACTACTCCAGTCCTGTTCCATCGTCAATAATTCCAACAATCGCCGCATCAATAGGAGCATCACTCATGCTGCACCCGATCCGTGCTGCACTTCCCTGTGCTACCAGCACATACTCTCCTATTCCTGCTCCGATCTTGTCAATCGCAATGAGTTGTTTTCCAGATGTCTGCATATGATCCAGCACATCCACTATCATGAATTTATTGCCGACCAAATTTTCACATTTCCGTGTCGAGATAACACTTCCTACTACTTTTCCTGCTATCATACCTTCCTCACTTCCTCTTGCGATCTTCTAATGTAAGTTCTATTTTATAATTCTTACAGTCTGTCCACACGCAATTTTCGCTGCATTCGCTTCGTCAGTATCGATATGCATCTCAAGTGTAAAGCTGTCATCCACACGGATCTGTACGTGATTGAAAACAGTACCTCTTTCATTCTCCACCTGTACGGATACGATATCTCCATCGTGTACACCAGCTGCCATCGCATCCTTCGGCGGCATATGAATATGCCGTTTTGCAATAATGCATCCCTCATCCAGATAAATGGCACCCTTTGGTCCAACTACTGCGATCGGTGCACTTCCCGCAACATTTCCGGATTCCCGGATCGGAGCTTTCACTCCCAGCTTAATTGCATCTGTAGCAGAAATCTCAACCTGAGATCTGCTTCTTACAGGTCCCAAAATTCTTACATTCTCAATTGCTCTGAGCTTCAGTCCGACAATTGTCACTGTCTCATTTGAGGCAAACTGTCCGCCCATCAATTCTTTCTTCTTTGTCAGCTGATATTCTGGTCCGAATAACGCTTCCACATGCTCCTGTGTCAAGTGGATATGTCTTGCAGATACGCCCACCGGTACCAGATATCCCGGTTCTTTTTCGGAAGATTTCTGTTTTTCTACCGCTTCCAGAACCATCTTTGTAATCAATGCTACATTATTATTGTCCATACCAATTCTCCTCATCAATGCATGCCCGCATGCTATTCCTGCTGTAGCACAAGAACATATGTGAGTTTTTACACTCACATATGCTCTCATTTGCAACCGTTACCGCTGACTGAAATGATTCGGGCACTTTTTGAAACCAAAATTATTTGATTGCCGGAAGAATCTTTTCTACGTCTGTGTGTGGTCTTGGAATTACATGTGTTGCCACTAATTCACCAAGTCTTCCTGCAGCTTCTGCTCCAGATTCTACTGCAGATTTTACAGCACCAACGTCTCCACGAACCATTACTGTTACCAGTCCGGAACCGATTTTTTCAGTTCCTACTAAAAGTACGTTTGCAGCTTTTAACATTGTATCTGCTGCTTCGATAGATGCTACAAGACCTCTAGTTTCAACCATTCCTAATGCTTCCTGTGCCATTCTTCGTTCCTCCTTCAATTCTACTTTCGTTTCTGTCTGCTCTGCCTTCTGCGTGCTCTTCCTTACTCTTTGTACGGTTTTAGCCGGTGCTTTGGCGGCAGTTGTTTTTTTTCTTGCGGCAGGCTTTGCAGTTGTTTTTGTTTTCTCCTGCTCTGCTGCCGTTTTCTTTTCCTCTGCCATAAGGGCTGCCTCCTAACGTATCCGATTGACGCTCTTATTAATCAATTTGATGATCTCTTCATGGGGACTCGGAATCACCGTATAACATACCGGCTCTTTGATTCCATTCGCTGCGGCAGCTTCAATGGCTTGTGTGACAGCGGATACATCGCCACGGATAATGATCGTCACAAGACGTCCGCCCAGTTTTTTCTCCCAGGTGATCATCTCAACATCTGCGGTTTTACACATAATATCGACAGCATCAATAGCCGCTGTTACACTCGGGATTTCAAAAAATCCATAACACTGTCCCATGAGACTTCTCCTTTACTTTCTGTAATCCTTAATTATACAGTTGGAAGGATTTTTTCTACGTCGTTGTGTGGTCTTGGGATTACGTGTGTTGCTACTAATTCTCCAAGTCTTCCTGCTGCATCTGCTCCTGTTTCAACAGCTGCTTTTACAGCTCCAACATCTCCACGAACCATAACTGTTACCAGTCCAGATCCGATTTTTTCTGTTCCTACTAATGTTACCTCAGCTGCTTTTGTCATTGCATCTGCTGCTTCGATTGCTGCTGTAAGTCCTCTTGTTTCTACCATTCCTAATGCCTGCTGTGCCATTGCCATTTTTAAATCCTCCTAGATTTCTTCAATTTCTTCTTTGTTTACTTTGTGTGGTGTTCCTTTGTCAAACGCACTGATCTTTAACATCTTCTCGGTATCTTCTGTCGGTCTTGCAATTTCATATTCTGTCACAACACCTGCCAGCTCCTCTGCTTTTGCTTTCGCTGCTTCCAAAGCTGCCTGTACATCAGAAACACTTCCTCGAAATTTGATCATTACGATCAACGGTACCGGTAATTCATCTGCATTGCCCGGTTTGTTTTTATCAAAATTCTCCAGCCAGACGTTTCCCGCTTTGCATCCTGCATCTGCGGCTGCAAAGGCTGTCGCCAGACCAAAGACTTCAAGCATGCCTACTGCTTCTGCCATATCCATTCTCCTTCTCTGGAATGGCCGTCACTATTTATTGATAATAGCGATCTTCAGACCTTCCATTGCAAGATTTGTTCTGTGAGCTTCATTGATCTCCTCTAATGGGTATTCATGAGTGATCAGCTCGTCAATTGGAAGACCAATTCCTTTTGCTCTCTTTAAGAAATCAAATGTTGTAGCATAATCTCTTAAAGTATATACCCAAGATCCTACCAGTGTGATTTCTTTTGCACACAGGTCGAAGTGTGGGTTGATTGTTGCATCTCCACCATTGATAAAGAATCCAAGTTCGCAAAGTCCTCCACCATTTCTGATGAATTTGTAGATGTTTGCATGTGCTACAGGAGATCCTGTACACTGGAATGCGAAGTCTGCCGGATATCCTCCAAATGCATCTTCTACTCCTTTTGCCAGAGCTTCAATTCCCTGGAAATCTTTAAAGTTTACAGATTTTTCTGCACCCATATTCTTCGCAAAGTCAAGTCTCTTCTGCTCTCCGTCAACTGCTACGATATTTTCGATACCCATTGTACGGAGGATTGCAATACAGATCAGACCAATCGGTCCACATCCCTGAACAACAACTCTGCTGTTGAATCTTAAGATTCCTGTTGTTTTTGCTCTCTCTACTGCATGAATCAAAACTGCACATGGCTCAATCAGAATTCTGGATTTCAGATCCAGATCACTTACATTAAATACTGTAGAGCCTTCACGGATCAGAATGTAGTCTGAGAACCATCCGTTCAGATGAATATCATCATCTGGAAGCAGTCCGTAAACATCTGCACCACCGACATTCTGTTTGTTGAGATCAAACATTGTGATATCCGGGTTATCTTTAAAAATCATACAAGTAACAACTTTATCGCCAACCTTTAATGGTTTTCCTGCGCTGTCTACTTTTACATTTTTACCCATTTTTACGATCTCACCAGTTCCCTCGTGTCCAAGTGCTACCGGGATCAATCCAAATGGATCTTTTTTGAATTCGTGAGCATCTGTTCCACAGATTCCACAACCTTCTACTTTTACAAGAATATCTCCATCACCAACTTCTGGCATTGGGAATTCTTTAATTTCATAATTTTCCAAAGCTGTCAGCATTGCTACGTGTGCTGTCTTTGGAATTCCGTTATTTTCTGTGCTTGGTTTTGCAGCAACAGGTGCTTTGGCTGCCGGTTTGCTTTCCAGCATACTTTCCAGAACCTGTTTTACAACTGCTTCCACACTTGCTGAATTCATTTCCATGTTTGTTTCCTCCTATTCATACTGCCTGACGAAACTGTCTGCATCCGACTAACGAATGCACAGGCTGTCTGTCATTACGCAGCGTCTTCTTTTTGTGAATGTGCTTGCGCTTGTAAGTCCTTCGCCAGTTCTACTTGCGATTGTAAACGTACAATATCCTTCTCCACCAAATCCAAGGGCTGCATAAGATGGTCCGTTTTTCACAAGAATTGCTGTATCGATTGCTTTTGCATATTTTGTAATGTTATCCACATTCTTAGAATGAATATGAGCGGAATGTCTGTTGCCGTGTTCCAGCCATACTGCCTGTTCTACCGCATCATCAAAATCTTTCGCTCTTACAACTCCAAGAATCGGCATCATCAGCTCTTCTGCAATCAGAGGATGTTCCTTCGGTCCTTCAAATGTAATGCATCTGATGTTATCCGGAACTGTGATTCCAATCATTCCAAGAAGTGTCTTTGCATCACGTCCTACACATTTTCTGTTCAAACGTCCGCCTTTTAACACAACTTCTGTCAGAGCATCCTGCTCTTCTTTAGAAATCATGTAACATCCCTGTTCATTTACCATGTAATGAAGAAGTTCATCTGCGATAGAATCTACCGCAACAATCTCTTTTTCTGCGATACATGGAAGATTGTTATCGAATGTACATCCGTTTACGATATCTTCTGCTGCTTTTCTGATGTCTGCTGTCTCATCGACCAACGCCGGCGGATTTCCCGCACCTGCTCCGATTCCTCTCTTACCAGAAGAAAGAACTGCTGTCACAACTCCCGGGCCTCCGGTTGCTGCGATCAGATGAATGTCTTTATGCTTCATCATAATATCGCTTGTTTCCATTGTCGGATGCTCCACTGTCACTGCAATGTTCTCTGGCCCGCCAACTTCTACAGATGCTTCATTCAGCAGATTTACTGCATAAATAGATGTTTTGATCGCTGCCGGATGCGGATTGAATACGACTGTATTTCCTCCTGCCAGCATACCGATCGTATTGCAGAGTACTGTCTCACTTGGGTTCGTACATGGGGTGATCGCTCCGATCACACCAAATGGTCCCATCTCGATCAGCGTCAGTCCTCTGTCTCCTGACCATGCGGTTGTTGTAATATCTTCCGTTCCCGGTGTCTTCTCAGCAACCAACTGGTGTTTCAAAATTTTATGTCCTACATTTCCCATGCCTGTTTCCTCAACACCCATACGTGCAAGGATTTCTGCATTTTCTTTGATCTTCTCTCTGATCTTGGAAATGATTGCCTCTCTCTGGTCCATAGACATCTTCGCAACGATCTTCTGTGCCTTTTTCGAAGCTTCAATTGCTTCATTCATGTCAGAAAATACGCCTTTTTTTCCAGATACATCGGAAGAAATCTGCATTTTAGCTACCACTTCCTGTACGATGTCCTGTACCATTTTTTCATTTACAGACACGCCAATACCTCCTCAAAAATCTCTTTGCCATAGGCTGCTATCGCAGTGTCTTCTTCAGCACTTCCTCCGCTAACGCCCAAAGCTCCGATTATTTTGCCATCTGCTTTTAGCGGCTCTCCGCCTCCGAAGATCACAATTTTGCCCTGATTGGTAAACTGGATCCCGTACAACGACTGTCCTGGCTGGCTTAAATGACTAAGTTCTTCCGTTGACATCTTGAGGCTCGCTGAAGTAAATGTTTTATTAAGTGCTATATCAAAGCTTGCTATGTACGCATCATCCATACACTGGACTGCAACAGGGCGACCTGCCTGATCAGATACCGCAATCACAACATTAACTCCCATTTCCTGTGCATATGCTTTGACTTTTTCAATCAGAGCATTTGCCAGCTTTAAGGTCATCTTGTTCTTATTGCACCGACAGACATGTCCTTCCCCGTGATGCGCATGCTGTCCATTCATTTGTCCCAGCACTGCCTCCACAGCTTTGGAAATATCCTGTTCGTTCATAGCAGTCCTCTTTCTAAAATTAGTTCAGTCCTAACTGATCCATAACTTTCTTTGTGATAGATGCTACCAGATCTGCATCTGGTGTCTCTTCTGTTTTTGCAGCACCGCATCCGCCTCCGCATGAATGACAGCTTGGTTTTCCAGCTTTTGCATTTGGACACAGGTTTGCAGGATGTTTTCCGCTCAGTCCCATGTTTCTTCTGATCTCGTAAAGTTTTTCAACCTGCTCTTTGTTCAGTTCCTGTGGTCCACCGATCTGCATTGTCTGCCATAACAGACGAGCGTAGAATTCTACAGACTCCATTTTGTGGTAAGCATTCAGTAAGGAATCTGAGTATGTCAGTGCTCCGTGGTTCTCAAGAAGAACTGCATCAAAATACTGCAGATGCTCAGATACAGCATCTGGAATCTCTACTGTAGAAGGTGTACCGTATTTTGCGATCGGAACACATCCCAGAGCGATTACTGCCTCAGGCATGATTGGCTGTGTCAGAGGAATACCAGCAATTGCAAATGTTGTAGCATACAGTGGATGAGCATGTACAACTGATTTTACGTCTGGTCTCTCTTTGTATACACGTAAGTGCATTTTGATCTCTGATGAAGGTTTGAAACCTTTGTTTGCCTGAAGTACATTTCCGTCCAGGTCTACTTTACAGATATAATCTGGTGTCATGAAACCTTTGCTGACACCTGTTGGTGTACATAATACTTCGTTCTCGCTGATTCTTACAGAGAAGTTTCCGTCATTCGCAGCAACCATTCCGCGATTGTAAACTCTTTTTCCGATTTCGCACATTTCTTTTTTGATTTCGTATTCGTTTTGCATCCTTTTTTCCTCCTTGGATTCTTAAAACAAACCTTTTGATTCATGTTGGTTCTTACTCTATATTACCACACAAACCCACAATCGTCAACTTTTATAGGTGTTGTTTTTGTTGTTTTTCTTCTTGTTTTCTTGTTGTTTTTATCCGCCGATCTGACATTCTATCCCGGAAATCGCTTCGGCTACTTGCAGAAGCAGCTGCATCGTTTCATTTGTCGGCGGTTCTGCGTTCCCCATCAGATAAGTCCTGTTCAGTCCTTCATACTTATCCTGTCCCAGTCTGTGATAAGGAAGCAAATGCATTCTTTTTACATTTCTCAAAGATTTTGTAAATGCTGCAATTGCTCCGATTTCTTCCGGAGTGTCATTAAATCCCGGGATCACCGGGATCCGGATACTTAATTCCGTCATCCCAGACGCTGCAATCTTTCTGGCATTTTCCAGCATCAATTCATTGCTTCGTCCCGTAAACTCCTGATGCTTCTGAGGATCCATATGCTTAATATCCAGCAGATACTGATCCAGATATGGAAGAATCTCTTCTATTACACTGTAATCCGCACATCCCATGCTTTCCATTGCTGTTGCAATCCCTGCCTCCTTTGCAGCGCGAAGCAGATCCCTGGCAAAAGCCGGTTGACAAAGGCTTTCTCCACCGGACAAGGTCAATCCTCCACCCGTTCGGCGGTAATACGGCCTGTCCTTTTCCACTGTCTTCATGACCTCTCCAACCGTAATATCCTCTCCGATGATCTTGGGCTCTCCCTGAACCATCATCGTCTCTGTTTCATAGGCCTGAGATTCCGGATTACAGCACCATCTGCATCGAAGAACACACCCTTTCAGAAATACGATCGTACGGATTCCATTTCCATCATGTATAGAATATCTCTGGATATCAAAAATCCGTCCTTTGGTTTTTAAGTACTCTTCCATTTCAGATTCCTTTCCGTCCGATTTCTAAAAACCTTGTTCTGTTCTGCGGATAATATCATCCTGCAGTGATTTCGATAATGTCGTGAATAATGCGCTGTATCCTGCCACACGTACCACAAGATGTTTGTACTGTTCTGGATGTTTCTGCGCATCCAGCAAGGTTTCTCTGCTCACCACGTTAAACTGCATATGGCTTCCCTTCTGGTCAAAGTAAGAACGGATCAGCCCCACAAAATTCTCCAGTCCATGCCTGCCGCTTAAAGCAGATGGATGGAATTTCTGGTTAAACAATGTTCCATTCGAAGCAATCGAATGATCCAGTTTTGAAACAGAGTTTGCAGCTGCTGTCGGACCATTAACGTCCTTTCCTGCAGATGGAGATACTCCATCAGCAACTGGCTGATATGCCAGCCTTCCGTCCGGAGTGGCTCCGGTCTGTGCTCCCAGAGGCACGTTGGCAGATACCGGATATAATCCTGCCTGGAAATATCCGCCTCTTGGATTTTTATAATGCTGCAGAGGCTCTGTATAGGTATACGCAACATCACGGGCAAATGCATCCACTTCCGGAATATCATTTCCAAACTTCGGCACTTTCTCGATCAGTTTGAGAATTCGTTCTCCATTCTCTTTCACTGCCGGTGCTTCAGATGCCGCAACCACTGTGTTCAAAATTGCAGCTATTTCTTTCTCTCCGATCTGTTTGCCAGATTCTCTCAGTTCGTTTGCAATTTTTGTTGTCATAACAGCGATGTCTTCCGCTCCCAGACCTTTTCCGTAATTCGTAGCAAGCGCTTCTTTGAGCTCTCCCATGGTGATCTTATTTTCATCATATACAAGAGTCTTCACTGCATACAGTGAATCTGCCATGTTGGCAACTCCGAATCCCTGAGGACCGGTAAAGTTATAAACTGCTCCGCCTTCCTGTACCGTTTTTCCGGATTTCATACAGTCGTCCACCATAGAAGACAAGAACGGAAGCGGGCAGCGTTCTGCATGCGCCATATCGATTGCATTGTCTGCATTTACAAGAAGCTGGATTGCATAAGACATCTGCTTTTTATACGCATCATAAAACTGCTCAAATGTAGTCATATCCTCTACATTTCCCGTAGCTGGCCCAATCTGGACACCTTTGTCCTCTCCATTGGAAAATACCAGTTCCAGCGGACGGCACATATTAAAGAATGCCGCGTCATGCCATCCTTCAGTTTTTCCTGCTTTCTGTGGCTCTACGCATCCGATAATGTTGTAATCTCTGGCATCCTGCAATGTCAGACCTCTACTCATCAGTGACGGAATGATCACCTCGTCATTGTAATATGCCGGAAGTCCGATCCCGGTTCTGGTCAGCTCTGCTGCCTTGATCAGAAACTCATGAGGAGTTCCGTTCCATACCCTCACAGAAAGAGATGGCTGTGGAAGGAATACATGCATGGATGCCTGAATGCTCATAAACGAAAGATCATTGGTTACATCGATTCCATCTTCGTTCTGCCCTCCGGCGATCAGATTCTGGAACAAACTGTATCCTGCAAACCCTTCTGCAGACGCTGCATCTCTGCACTTGTTCAGATCATTGAGTTTTACCCAGATACAATCCATCAGTTCCTGCGCAAACTCTCTTGTGATCTTTCCACTTTCCAAATCTTTCTGATAATAAGGATACATATACTGGTCAAATCGTCCCGGTGAAATGGAATGTCCGCTGGATTCGATCTGCAGAAGCTGCTGTACAAACCAGAAGGACTGGCAGGCTTCATAAAATCCTGTTGCTCCTTTTTCCGGAACATTTGCACAATTTTGAGCAATCTGAAGCAATTCTTTCTTTCGGACAGGATCCGCACATTCTTCTGCTTCTTTGAGGGCAAGTCTTGCATACCTTCTTGCATATTCGATCGCTGCATCACAGCTGATCATCACAGCTTCCAGAAAACGGGACTTTTTCTGATAGTCTCCGTCTGCCAGACATAACTTATCCAGTTCTGCCTGCGCTTTTGCTTTGATCCCGGAAAATCCAATTGCAAGCACTTCGCCATATTTTACAGTCACATGTCCTACTCCATTATAAAAGTAGTTACCTGGCGTAAAAATATTATGTTCCATTGCAAGCAATGTTTCCGGCTCCATGTAAGAAGTTGCAAGTTCACTGGTCGTCTTTCCCTTCCAGTAAGCATTCGCTTCTTTCAGCTCCTTCTTTGTCTGTTCTGAAATATAGAACGGATCTGCACTTCTTGTCTCCACGGTATCAAACTCCGCTTCCAGCCATTCATACGAAAACTCCGGATAGGTCTGGCATCCACGCGGTGCGATGGTCGTACTTCCTACGATCAGCTCCAGATCACGGATCACAATCGGAATGTTCTCCAGTATATGCGCAAATGCTTTTGCCCGGCGGATCACCATTGGCTCGCTCTCTGTCTGCCGATAAGATTCCGTAATCAGAATCGCTCTTGCCGACTCGATCTCCGGCATCTTCGCATACAGATTTTCTACCAGTTTGGGAATTCTGTCTGATTTTGGAATTTCCGTGCTGTCATATTGATATAATCCCATCTGCTTGTTGCTCCTTTCTCATATTTGTATTAACTTTCAGAGAAAACCTCTCTCTGTCCAGTTACAGTCATTATACTTGACAGCGCCTCAGAAGTCAACAACACTCCACCTTCACTTCTTCTCATTTTCTCCAAAACCAAACACAATCAAAACGCTTTTTGTGTGGTTTTTATTGTGTTTCAAAGCAATATCTTCATTGACAAACACACAAAAATCCATCATACTAAAAACAGTACTTATTGGAAAGGCGGAGTTTTTATGTCTCATTTTGAATTTGATCTCCACACACATACCATCGCAAGCGGTCACGGTTCTGCTGCAACGATTACAGATATGGTAAAGGCTGCTCACGCAAAGCATTTCAATATGCTGGGGATTTCCGATCACGGACCGGCTACTCTTGGCGGCGGAAAACCCGCATATTTCCGTAATCTTACCTATGCTTCCAAACAGCGCATGGGAATCCGTATGCTCTACGGTGCAGAAGTCAGTATTTTAGACGCTCATGGAACATTGGATCTTGGAGATGATATTTTACAGCATCTGGATTATGTCATTGCCAGCCTTCATCGTCCCGCCAAACGCCCCGGATCCGAGGCAGAAAACACACAATGTTATATAGAAGCGATGAAAAATCCATATGTGCGGATCATTGGACACTGCGATGATGTAAAATTTCCTGTGGACTATCTTGCACTGATGGAAGCAGCCATGGAACATCACGTGATCCTGGAGTTAAACGACAGTTCCCTCAGACCCGATGGCTACCGGGGCGATACCCGTTTCAATGATATGATGCTGCTCAACCTGTGTAAACATTTTCACTACCCTATCCTACTGTCCAGCGACAGCCATGGTACAGAGCACATCGGAGAATTTGATCATGCAATGGATCTAATCCGACTGGCAGAATTTCCGGAGGAACTGATCTTAAACCGATCTTCCGGCGAATTTTTAAGCTGGCTGGAAAAATGGCGGGTGTAAAAATAAATAGATCTTACTGCTAAATACAGGGGAGTGCAGCTCTGCCCGAACTGCACTCCCCTGTATTATTTTATGCTCTCTTTGCGAGCACTTCTGTCTCATATTTTTCGATTTCTTCAAACCAGCCTTCTGCCGGAACATTGCATCTTCTGCAGTACTCCTCCCAGATATCTCCGATTGGAAGTGTCTTGCACTCTTCCATTACCACCATTTTCTTTGACATCTGATTGGTATCCTGAAGTTCTTTTAAGAGTGCACTTGGTGTACAAAGTGCATTCAGCAGTGCTTTCTGGAAGCTTCTGAATCCTGTCACCCATGCAGAGATACGGTTGATGGATGCGTCAAAGTAATCCAGTGCAATGTATGTTCTCTCCAATCCGCCTTCGCAGCGAACGATTTCCTGTGCAATTTCCTTCGTCTCATCATCAAACAGAACTACATGGTCAGAATCCCAACGGATCGGACGTGTCACATGCAGTGCGATTTCCGGGAAGAAGGTCAAAAGCGCCGGGATCTTATCGGAAACAACTTCTGTCGGATGATAATGTCCGTTATCCATCAGCGGCAGGCATTTATCTTTGTTCATTGCCGCATAGCTCAGTGCAAATTCTGCAGAACCAACTGTGTATGCCTCAACTCCGATTCCGAATACCTTAGATTCTACACAAGGTTTTACCATCTTCGGATCATATGGCTCAGAAAGGATCTCATCGATGGATTCTTTGTAACGAACTCTTGGTCCCATGCGGTCTGCCGGAACGTCTTTGAATCCATCTCCTGTCCAGATGTTCATCACACATGGGATTCCTGTCTGCTCTGCAAAGTAAGAAGAAATGCGGATGCATGCTTTTCCGTGTTCGATCCAGAATTTCCTTGTCTCTTCGTCCGGGCTTGAAAGTGTCAGTCCGTCTTTTACTTTCTCATGAGAGAAGAATGTAGGGTTGAAATCCAGTCCCATTCCTCTTTCTTTCGCAAAATCTACCCATTTCTGGAAGTGTTTTGGCTCCAGTTTATCGCGGTCAACAAATTCTCCATCTTCAAAAATTGCATAACATGCATGTACGTTGATTTTCTTTGCTCCCGGCATCAGACTCATTGCTTTGTCCATGTCTGCCATCAACTCTTCCGGAGTTCTTGCTTTTCCCGGGTAATTTCCAGTTGTCTGGATTCCGCCTGTCAGAGGGCCGTCATGATCAAATCCTGTGACGTCATCCCCCTGCCAGCAGTGCAGAGAAACCGGTACCTGCATACATTTTTCAATGGCTGCATCTGTGTCTATTCCTAATTTTGCATACATTTCTTTTGCTGATTCATATCTTGTCATTGCTTTTATACCTCCTGATTTTCGTTTCCGTTTTCATCATAGTGACGGATATCAAATGAATTTCCGATACAGGTTCTTGCCTCTGGAAGTGATGTAAACACTCCATCATGCAGCATCTGAACCGTAATATTTCCAATCGCTGTAGCCTCTGTCGGTCCCGCAGAAACTTTTTTCTTTGTATACTTTGCTGTCAGTTCATTGAGATACCCTGCATTGGCACCTCCTCCGACTACATAGATTGTATCGTATGTATTACCTGTGATTTCTTCGATCTCCCGGATCGTCTCTCCATAACATTTTGCTAGACTGTTATAAATGACTGCTCCAATCTCACCGATCGTCTCAGGTACCTGCTGATGACTCTCTTTACAGAATGTCTGTACTGCCTCGATCATGCTCTTTGGTGCCAGGAAACAATCATCATTACAGTCTACCAACGAAGTGATATGCTCTTTGGATGCCTGTGCACAAATCTGGGCAAAAGAAAGATCTTCCTTCCATTCTTTTTTCACGGACTGGATCATCCAGAGTCCCATAATATTTTTCAAGAAACGGAAACGATAATCATATCCCCCTTCATTTGTGAAGTTTGCCTGCATACTCTCCATAGAGCAGTCCGCATCCTTCCGCTCAATTCCCATCAAAGACCATGTTCCCGAGCTGATATAGATGGCATTGTCATCATTTGTCGGAACTGCAAGTACCGCAGACCCTGTGTCGTGTGTTGCCGGAAGCACCACCTTACAGTCAAATCCGACTTCTTTTTGAATTTCTTCCGTAAAGTTTCCAACCACAGTTCCCGGCATGGAAATTTCTTTGAAAATCTTTTTGTTAAATCCAAGCAGATCGATCAATTCCTGATCCCAGTCTTTTGTCACCGGGCTTACCAACTGCGTCGTTGTTGCATTGGTGTATTCCATCTTTTTCACTCCAGTCAGAAGGAAGTGGAAGTAATCCGGAATCATCAGCATCGACTCTGCCTTTTCAAGCTGCTCCGGATGTGTCTCTTTGACCGCCATTAACTGATAGATTGTATTGAAGATCTGTTTCTGAATTCCGGTTCTTGCATACAAATCTCCCAATGAAATTTTCTCATATACCTTCTCATCCATTCCATTCGTCCGGCTGTCTCTGTATCCTGCTGTATCCCCCAGAATTTTATCATTCTCATCCAACAGTACATAATCTACCGCCCAGGTATCGATTGCCATAGATACCGGAATTTTCCCAAGCTCTTTACATGCCTTCAGTCCATTTTTGATTTCTGTAAACAGACGCTCTACATCCCAACAGAGAGTTCCGTTCTTTTCTGTCATTCCATTTGGAAAACGGTATACTTCTTCCAACTGCATTTTTCCGTCTTTCATACTTGCCAGCATATGACGGCCACTGGATGCGCCAATGTCAACAGCCAAATAATATTTGTCCATTTTCTGCCTCCCTTTTGCACTTTTCTTACTACTATTATAAAAAAGAAAAAAGTGTAAAAAAAGGACGCTATTTATATAAAACAGCGTCCTTTTTTGCACTTAATTTTCTATCGTCTTATTCTGCCAGCTGCAATGCTTCTACCAATGCCAGAATAGTCAGTGACTGTCCATATGCCATTGGCGCGATCAGAATATTTTTGTAATGATCCGCATCGTATCCCATACCTGTTCCTCCAGACACATTCAATACAGTTCCGTCTTTGTCAATGTTTTTCAGAATTGCCTGTACACCTTTCCATGCACATTCCAGATAAGAATCATCCAGAATTCCCATTTTGATTCCTTTGAGGATTCCTGCAACGATCGCTGCGGAGCCGGAAACTTCTTCATAGCTGTCCGGATCTGTCAGTACGGTATGCCACAGTCCGCTCTTGCTCTGCAATTCTTTGAGTTTTCTTACCTGTGCCTTATATGTATCCAAAATAATCGCCTTCACGCCTGCATTGAGTGTTCCTTTGAACATCTCCACATAATCTAGGATTCCCAGTGTAAACCAGCTGTTTCCTCTGCACCAGAAAATACCACCAAAATTATCCATACGATTGAAGGACCATCCATGATAGAACAAACCGGTATGGGTATCATACAAGTATTTGATATGCATCAGTACCTGATGGATGGATTCGTCGATCCACTCCTGTTTCTGATATTTCTGTCCCATTTTGTTCAAAAACAGCACCGTCATAAACAATGTATCAATCCACATTTCACTTTCGTTTAAACGGACTCCTTGTCTGTCTCCATTTGCACTTGTTACATGCTGGAAGCCGCCTTCTTTTGTTCTTGGGATGCAGTTCATCAACCAGTCTGCCCAATCCAGACAGAGTGCTTCAAACTCTTTGTCCTGATATTCTTCGTTCAACTCTGCAAGTGTCAGAAGTGGAGTTGTTGTATTGATATTTCTGGACGGAAGCCCATCTGCGATATTTCCTTTGAACCACTGATGCAGGAATGTTTTGTAATCATCATTTCCCTGTATTTTCATCATCTTCAAAAGGCCGTACAGTCCAACTCCCTGTGGCCAGTCCCATTCTGCGATTCCAAAATCACGCTTGAAAAATCCGATTGCCTCTCCGCCGTCTTTTAATTCATCTTCATTTTCCGGACCGCCAAGATTCATCAGTTTTTCTACAACCAGATTCAATTTTTGCTCGATCAGTTCTTTTTTGATATTCTTCATATTCTTCTGCCTATCCTTTCATATAGATTTTTTATGATTTCTATATTATAATTTCCTTAACAATGCACTCACTGCAGCTCACACCAAAGGAGATACTATATGGATACTATCATTTATTATTCAGAAATGGACGGAATTTCCCTGGAACACTTAAAGCGTTCCAGTGGATATGATATGCGTTCCAACCATTTTCACAATGAATACGAGATTTATTTTCTCACAGAAGGAGAACGGCTTTTTTTCTTTAATAACCGTGCCTATCATGTAAAGAAGGGCAGCTTGATTCTGGTCGATACCAACCTGATCCATATGACCCATGCCACGGAAGATGACACAACCGGGTACACCCGTATCATTCTGTATATTGACAAATCCAAAATGCAGCAATTTGATGAAAAATTTTCTCATCTCAATCTGGTGTCTTTTTTTCGTGAACACTATGGTGTTTATAATCTGACGCAGACACAGCAGGAACGTTTTTTACACATGTATGATGTATTAACAACTGAGTTTTCCAACCGCAGCCGCAGTTATAAAGCCGTGATCGAGATGGAGATCATCCGTTATTTTATTGACTTTATCCGGGACAACCCAAAGCTGACCCCAGTCAAAGATGAAACTGCCGTTCACAAAAGCAGCAAGTACCAGACGATTTATAACATAGCCGACTACATTTCTGATCATTATGCCGAACCGATCACCCTGGACGGCCTTGCCGGAATCTTTTATCTGAGCAAGTTTTATTTAAGTCGCTCCTTCAAAGAGGTAACCGGCTACGGCGTCAATGAGTATGTCAACATCCTGCGTACCAAACGTGCAAAACAGCTTCTTGAGGAGACCTCTCTGAGCATCTCTGAGATCGCTGCTACAGTCGGCTATGAGAGTATTACCTATTTTGAAAAGGTATTCAAGACTTATATGAGTATTTCTCCGCTCAAATACCGAAAAACGTTAAACGGAATCACCTACAAAAATCCGATTACTCCAGGAGTCCCAAAACAGTAGGGAGCCACTCGCTGAGTGCCGGGATGTAAGTTACCAGCATCAAGGCTACAAAAATTGCCGCATACATTGGAATCAGACGTTTCATAACCTGTTCTACCTGAAGTTTTGCAACACTGCTTCCTACGAACAGTACGTTTCCAACCGGTGGTGTAATTGTTCCTACAGAAAGGTTCATAACCATCATCACACCAAAGTGGATCGGGCTCATTCCAAAGCTCTGCACAATTGGAAGGAAGATCGGTGTAAAGATCAACAGCGCCGGTGCCATATCCATGAATGTTCCAACGATCAGAAGGAAGATATTCAGGATCAGCAGAATCACGATCTTGTTGTCAGAAATTCCAAGTACCAGACTACTGATCGCCTGTGGAAGTCCTGTAAATGACATTACGAATGACAGTACGGAAGAAGCTCCGATGATCAGCATAACTGTTGTTGTCATTACCGCTGCATCTACGAGAATCTTTGGAATTTCACTCAATTTAATGGTTTTGTAAATAAACACAGACAGAATAAATGCGTATGCTACCGCAATACCGGATGCCTCTGTCGGTGTGAAATATCCGGATAAGATTCCACCGATGATGATCACAACAAGGAATAAGCTCGGGATTGCTTCCCATACTGTTTTCCCGATGATTCCCCATGTCATCTTATCACGTTTGATCACATAACCATTTTTCTTTGCAAAGAAAAATGCCACGATCATACATGCTGCTGCCCAGAGAAGTCCCGGGATCCATCCTGCCATAAACAGGGCCGCTACAGAAGCTCCGGCGCCTGCCGCTGAATATACGATAAATGCTGTTGTCGGCGGAATCAGCTGTCCTACCGGAGCCGTCGCAATATTCACTGCTGCTGAAAATCCTTCATCATATCCATGTTCTTTTTCAAGAGGGAGCATAACTCCACCAATTGCAGTTGCTGCCGCAATACCGGAACCAGAGATAGAACCGAACATTGCATTACCGGCAGCGTTTGTCAGTGCCAGAGATCCCGGTACCTTTCCGAGAACTAAAAGTGCAAGATTCACCAGTCTTCTTGCAATACCTCCACTGCTCATCAAAAGTCCTGCCAGAATAAAGAACGGAACCGCGATCAGTGAGAAACTGTCAATACCGCTTACTATCTTCTGTGCAGAAACAAACACACCAAATCCAGGTGTCAAAAATGCAACTATCGTTACAAGTGCTGAAATAATAATACTGTAAGATACCGGTACACTAAATGCCAGCATCAGGAAGAAAATGATGACTAGCAAGATCGCCGCCTGAACTTCCATTTATTTCCCCTCCTTTAACTCTTTGATCCATTTTCCTAAACGTTCAATACAATATACGACCAGAAGGCATCCACTGATCGGAATGCAAACATAATAAATCTGCATTGGAAGCTGCAATGCCGGTGAAATCTGGCCAGCAGAGTTTGCGGTTACCATGATTCCTCCAACGATAAATACAGATACACTTAAGATCAATACAATCACTTCAATTGCAATTTTTGTAATGACCTGGTTTTTCGGCTGGAATTTATCTGTCAGCACGCGGATCGCCAGATGCTGATCTTTTCCATATGCATACGGTGCTCCCAGCATTGTCATCCAGATCAGGGCATAACGCAGAAATTCTTCTGTCCACTGACTTGGATCTTTTAACAGGAAACGAGTGATAACCTGCCAGCAACAGGCAAATACCATGATCGCAGCCAATGCTGCAATGGCGCTTCCTAAAATCTTATTGATAATCTTCATGATTATTTATCCTCCTTCCCATATTTCTGGATATCCTGATACAGCACCTCGTATGCCTCTCCTTTGCTTTCATATGCTTCATGCATTGGCTGTACTGCTTCGATAAAAGCACTCTTATCGATGTCGCGATAAACTGTGACGCCATAACTTTCTGCTTCTTCCATCGCCTCATCCATCATCTGGTTATATTTTGCAACAAAGTTCTCATTTAATTTAACAAAACATTCTTTCAGATAATCCTGCTGTTCTTTGCTCAGTTTATCCCATACTTTTGTACTGATGATATAAATATCCGGTGTATACTGATGCTCTGTATATGTATAAGATTTTACAATTTCTTCATGCTTATCTACTGTCAGAGCCAACTCTGTATTTTCTGCTCCATCTACAATTCCCTGCTGCAGTGATGTATATGTCTCACTTGCAGACATTGGTACCGGAGATCCTCCCATCAGAGAGATCATCTCTGTAGATGCACTGCTGACCATCGCACGGATCTTCTTTCCTTTTAATACAGATGGATCTGTAACCGGCTTATCCTCTTTCAGATAGAAGTTTCTGGAACCATTTGCATAGTATCCGATTGCGATATACCCTTTGTCTCTTGTTGATTCAAATAACTTCTGTACCTCTTCACTGTTTGCCATCGCATCATAGTAATGATCCTGATCACGGAACAGGTATGGAAGTGAGAAAATAGAATATCTCTCATCAAACTGTCCTAATGTTCCTGCACTGATCTTTGCCATATCCAGGACACCTGCCTGTACCATCTCTACCATAGCAGGCTCTGACCCCAGAACACCACTTGCGTAAATATCAACCTCTAAATTCTGTGATTTGTCTTCTGCCACAAGATCTGAAAGATATGCGATTGTTTCACCAATCTCTGATTCCCCTGACTGACCATGTGCCATCCGCAGCTGAAGATGCTCGCTGCTTGTCTCGCCTTTTACAGCAACAAACGTGTAAATTCCGATTGCTGCCAGAACGAGTACGAAGACAATTCCTATTGTTTTTTTCATTCCCTTCATGATTTCTCTCCTGTTCATAGATTCTGTTTTCAATTTTTTATTTTGTTTGGGCCCTTATTTTTATGTGAAAATAGTATCATATGAACCGAGCAGTTTCTCATCATTTCTTGTCTGCAAACTTATTTTTTCAAACTATCTTGTTGTTTTTTATCACTTTTACCAATTCTTTTTCTATTCAAATAATATTTTTGCTTATTTTATCAATTTTTTATACTGTTTTTATGTTTTCGGCTCTATTTGTTTATTATACACAATTTCAGCGTTCAATTTTTATATATATTGCACAATATGTTTTTACTGTTTTCTTACTCTATTCTTTTCTATTTTCAACTTTTTTCGAGCAAAATACAAAAAAATCAACCGCAATATTTTTTCATAACGTCTATTTTTTATCAAAAAAAGATGACGGCAATCAATCCGTCAGATTTTCGAGAACATTGAACAGCAACTACAAAAAAGAAGTTTTTCAAAATGATTCTCATACAATCAACGAAAAACTTCTTTTTCACATCTTTATTCCATCCACAATTTTCTCATATACGCAATATCCTTCTGCGCCATCTTTGGATCCAGTTCCTCTCTAACAACCACAATATCCGGTTTATGCTGCTTCATCCATTTTACGATTTCCCCGTACCGGATCACGCCTTCACCAAGGCAGACCGGACAATACTCTTTGTTCGGACCTTCTACAAAATCTTTCATATGGATTGCTTCGATCTTGTGTCCCAGTGCTCCCAGCCATTCTTTCCAGTAAGCATTTTGATCAATCTCGGGGAATTCCAGCACATTTGCCGGATCAAAGATCATTTTCAGACGATCGCTGTTCATCTTTTCAAACACTTCGACCGTTGTTTCCAGATCTTGCAGTGGATGCCAGTAGACCGGTTCAATCGCCATATCAACCCCTAGGCGTTCTGCCTCTTCCACAAGACGCGCAATACTGTCCATCATATATGGATGCCAGATTTTCTTTTCCTCCAGACTCAGACGCGGATACGCAGTTTCTGTTCCAACAATGGACGCTCCCAGGATCTGATTGAATTTCAGACATTTTTTAAATGTATCTACGGCATTTTTCCGCACTTCATCGTCTGGATTTCCAAGATCCATATAACATCCCAAAATCTGAATTTTGATGTTTTCTTCTTCAAAATTTTTACGAATCTGTTCCACCAGCTGCGGCGTTACTTCCTCATAAGAATTGATCTCCGAAAATGCTTTTGGCAGCACAAGCTGTGCTGCCTCAATGCCTTCGGATTTCAATAGTTTTGCCAGGTGATCCACCGGCTGTTTTCCATAGTCGTGTGTTCTCGCTGCTACTAACATATTGATCTCCTCTTGATTATTTATATTTCAATTTCTTATGGCTGTTTTCCAATGTATGCCAGGATTCCACCATCTACATACAGAATGTGTCCATTTACAAAATCAGATGCATCGGATGCAAGGAATACTGCAGGTCCCTGAAGATCTTCCGGTGTTCCCCATCTTGCAGCAGGTGTTTTGGAAATGATAAACTGATCGAATGGATGTCTGCTTCCGTCTGCCTGTACTTCACGCAGCGGCGCTGTCTGTGGTGTTGCAATGTATCCAGGTCCGATTCCGTTACACTGAATGTTGTACTCACCGTACTCAGAGCAGATGTTCTTTGTGAGCATTTTCAGTCCGCCTTTTGCAGCTGCATATGCAGATACAGTCTCGCGTCCAAGTTCACTCATCATAGAGCAGATGTTGATGATCTTTCCGTGTCCTTTTTCTTTCATTCCAGGAATCACTGCTTTGGAAACGATGAATGGTGCGTTCAGGTCTACGTCGATAACTTTTCTGAACTCATCAGCTTCCATCTCCAGCATTGGTTTTCTCATGATGATTCCTGCATTGTTTACTAGGATATCAATGATTCCAACTTCTTCGTTGATCTTAGCAACCATTGCTTTTACCTGTGCTTCATCTGTTACGTCACATACATATCCGTGTGCTTCGATTCCTGCTTCTTTGTATGCTGCAAGTCCTAAATCTACTTTTTCCTGTGTGATATCGTTAAAGCAGATTGTTGCACCTGCCTCTGCGTATGCAGAAGCAATTCCAAATCCGATTCCGTAAGATGCACCTGTTACCAGTGCAATTTTACCTTCCAGTGAAAAATTTACCATAACTGTGTCTCCTTTTCTTCTAAATTGTAAAATCAATTATCTGAGATCTTTGTTTGCAATTGTGTCCATATCGCCGTAATCCTGGTTTTCTCCGCACATTCCCCAGATGAATGTATATGCTTTGGATCCACATCCTGAGTGGATAGACCAGCTTGGAGAAATCACTGCTTCTTCATTGTGCATGATGATGTGTCTTGTCTCCTGTGGCTCTCCCATGTAGTGCATTACGAAAGAGTCGTCATCCATGTCAAAGTACAGATATACTTCCATACGTCTGTCATGTGTATGAGACGGCATTGTGTTCCATACGCTTCCCGGAAGAAGTTTTGTCAGTCCCATTGCCAGCTGACAGCTCTCTACCTGTCCTGTTACGATGTATTTGTTGATGATTCTGTGGTTGGAATCTTCCAGTGTTCCAAGTTCTACTTTGTTTTCATCTTTTACGATCACAACGCCTTCTTCTGCCTCTCCCTCCAGTTTGATGTGTACTGTCGGGTAAGATACGTGTGCCGGTGCACTGTTCATATAGAATTTTGCCGGGTTGAAAGCATCTTTACTCTCGAAAGAAATGTCTTTGGATCCTCTTCCAACATACATTCCGTCTCTTGCGTTGACTTCGTAAACACGTCCGTCAATTGTGATGATTCCGTCGCCTCCGATGTTGATGATTCCAAGCTCTCTTCTCTGAAGGAAATACTCTGCACGGAGCTCATCTCCTGCTGTCAGAACCAGTTTTTCATTGACCGGAACGGCTGCTCCTGTGATGATACGGTCAATGTGGCTGTACACCAGATTGATCTTGTCTGCCTGGAATAAATCCTGGATCAAAAATTCCTCTCTTAATCTGTCAGTTGTGTAGTGTTTGACATCTTTTGGTGATGCTGCTGTTCTTACTTCCATGATAATCCTCCTGTTTTTTGATTTCCCTTAATCTGTCTGACTTGTCTGTGTCATTTCTTGCACTTAGTATAACATTCATTATTCCCCTATTTCTTGTGTTTTCTTGCTGTAAATCTTGAAAATTTTGAACTTCTGAACTATAATATGGAAAAAACAGGACGATTTTGAACAAACAGAAGAAAGGAGCATATTTTCATGAAAGGTTGTATCTCCTGCAAAGAATCTATGAAGCAGTGTATGGACACACATACATTTGCTTTTGCTCATTTATATAACGATGAAAAAGCAATGGATATGCATATCCACGACTGCTATGAGATTTATTACTCAATTTCCGGAGGAAAACAGTTTCTGATCGATAATTATTTTTATGACATCAGCAACGGGGACATTTTTCTGATCAACCAGTTTGAAAGTCACTATCTGACACAGATCGATCAACAAAAGCATGAGCGTATCATTCTTTCCATTGATCCGGAATACTTAAAACAACTTTCTACAGAAACTACCAATTTAAATCATTGTTTTCAGTTTCGCGGAACAGATATGCCTCATCAGCTTCACCTTTCTCAGGAAGAGCAGACACGGTTTATCTATTTCATCCATAAATTGCGCTCCAATTCCGGGTTTGGCGAGGATATCTTAGATCATGCCACATTTCTGGAACTGATGGTGTTTTTAAACCATGCATTCGACAAACGATGCCGCGCTTCTGCAGAAGAAGAAAGCAAAGCATCCGGTTACCACGCCCAGGTAGATGAGATTCTTTCTTATATCAACACGCACATCAGCGAGAATCTCACTCTGGAAGAACTCTCTGCCCATTTTTTCCTGAGCAGTTCTTATCTGTGCCGGATCTTCAAAGCCACGACTGGAACGACTATCAACAAATACATCACTGCAAAACGGATCACCATTTCCAAGTCCCTGTTAAGTCAGGGATATTCTGTCAATGAAGCTTGTGAAGCGTGCGGGTTCAATGATTACAGCAACTACCTGAAGGCGTTCACCAAGGCAGTCGGGATTTCTCCGAAAAAATATGCACAGTTTAATTCGTAGTGGCCCGATACACTTTCGGGCTGACTCCATAACATTCTTTAAATTTTCGAAAAAAGTAACTGGTATTATCATATCCTACAGACTCTATAATATCTGACACCGGGAGTCTGCTGTTTTTCAACAAATAGGCGGCCTGCCGCATCCGCTTGGACTGGAGCAATTCTTTGTACGTTTTTCCTGTCCGCTTTTTGATCTCCCTGCTTAACCAGTACACATCATATCCCATGATCTCTGCCAACTCGGAGAGACTTCCATTTTTATAGTGCTCTTCGATATAGTTGAACACCGCACCGGCCAGTTCCTGATCAAAAGCTGCTGTTCCGGTTTCCATCCGATCCATATGATTTAAAAGCTGCAAAAGCAAAAGCCCCATGGTGATCTGATTGCACCGCCTTTTATTCGGCTGATCATAGAAAATCGTCCACACCATATTTTCCACCAGATTCTGGATCGGCAAGATTTCTGCCACATGAAAATACAGATAAGAAGTCTGGTCATTCTTTCCACACAAAACCCCTACCAGAAATTCTTTCAACGCATTTTCTTCCTCCATATCCATCATAGCGAATGCAGTATCAAAAAACTCTGGCAGCACAATGAAGTTAACCGCAATATCCTGTTCGCCTGCCGGCAGGATCTCCTGCTCCACATTCTGATTTAAAAACAGAAGATCGCCTTCTTCCAGAACCACTCTGCTTCCATTCAGAATGTGAGTTGTTGTTCCCTGGCACATGTAGATCACCTCTACATAATTATGTCTGTGCTTTGGAAAATTAACAAATCGGGTATGTGGGCGTACTTGGATCAGTTTCCCCTTCTTCAACAGTTTTTCACTGTCCACAATCAGTTCTTTTTTCTCCGTATAAAGCTGAGGATCGATTCCTTTTTGCTCTGCCAGGATCCTCTGCTCTTCTTCTGTGATCACAGACAATGCATCCAACAATTCCCTGTGCATGACCCATCTACTCCATTTTTGCGATTTCTTTCGTCAGTTCCATATATTCTTTTGCACTTCGGCTGCTTTTTTTGTACGCCATGATCGGCGCGTTATTATCCTGGGACCACTCGATCCCGCTGTCCACCCGGATATAGGTTTCAAAGACCGGTACATCTTCCAGACTCTTTAACGTCTCCAGTGTCTGTTTAAAATAACTTTTTCTGGTATCCACTTTCGTGATCACAATACCGCCAAGTTTCAGATCCGGTGTGATCTGGCGGACTTCCTCCAGAAATTCAAACATATTCCCAAGACCGAACAATCCCCACGGTGTGGATTCTACCGGGATAATAATCTCATCAGACGCACACAAGATGTTCATCACCCAGCCACCAAGAGTTGGTGGTGCATCGATTAGGATATAATCATACGCTCCGGACTCTTTCACTTTCTGCAGACATTTTCGAAGAATAAATTCCCGCTGCCACTTTGTAAACAATTCATATTCAATCGAACTCATCAACGTTGAAGACGGGATCAGATCCAGTCCTTCGTATGCAGAATGAACAATATAATCTGAAAGATCATCCTGCCGCTTCAATCCCTCATACAGATTCTTGTCGCTCTGTGCAAATGCAAGCACCTGATCCTCGTCAAACAGAGATAAGGACAGATTCAGCTGCATATCCCCATCAATCAGAAGCACCTTGTATCCCAGCTCCCGCAATCCATATCCCACATTGGAACAGGTGGTGGACTTCCCGCTTCCTCCTTTATTATTTGCAAAACATATGGTCTTTGTCTTCTTCATTGTGTTCTCTCCTTTGCCAGTCTGATGTACTGCCGAAAATTTTTTCTACCAGTCCTTTGTATTCTTCATATGCAGGAATTCCTGCAAAACATTCCTCTAATGCGTCCTTCACCCCGATATAATACCATCCCATTGCAGCTTTGCTCCTCATTCGAAATCGATCCCAGAAGCTCTCCCCAACACTTGGATACTCTCGGTCAATATCCCGGATATTTGCCAGCTTGTCTGCCAGAGCGATCATCTGCACTTCTTTGGGCGCTGTTTTTAAATGTCGGATGGTTGTGCTCTTGCGCTCGACCCAAGTCTTTGATTTGTCCTCACTTTCCTGTTCTACCAACTCAAGTACCCGTTTTCCAAACTGCTCCTGGATCTGCTCTCTTGTCACCTGTCTGCAGTCCTCCAGTGTATCATGCAGATATGCTGCACTGATGATCTCCTCATCCGCTGTCATCGTCCTGACGATGTCTGCAACCTCCAGCGGATGTACGATATACGGACGTTTCGTCCCCTTTCGAAACTGTCCCTCGTGTGCTTTTGCCGCAAAGTTTCGGGCTTCCTCTGTCATATCCGTTCCTCCTACTCTATGCGCATACCGGTTTCTACCAAAATAATAGCACAAGCCCTTGTGAATCACAACTGCAACTCACATTCCTTTCAGTATTTTCCTTCCTCTATTTTCCCTGAATACGGTATACAAATCTTTCTGCTTCCTGTATAATAGCTACAGAATCAAATGTTAGAAGAAATCTGCGTATCTTCGCCGGTTTCTTTCGGAAATGAGGAAGCATTATGAACCAGAACTATGTACTGATCACCGGTGCATCCCGTGGGATCGGACGAGCCTGTGCACTGTTATTTGCCCGGAACAATTATCATGTATTTCTCAACTGCAGACACTCTCTGGATGCTCTGCGGCAGGTGGAAGAAGAGATTCTGGCCAGTCATGGCACTTGCACACTCCTTCCGGGAAATGTAGGCAATCCCGATGATGTGAGAAAAATGTTTGACATCATCGAATCGATCTGCCCGGGACTGGATGTGCTGGTCAACAACGCCGGAATTTCCTTTGTCGGACTTTTGCAGGATATGAGTGACACCCAGTGGTCCGAGATTTTAAATACCAATCTTTCTTCCGTTTTTTACTGCTGTCGCAGCGCCATCGGCCACATGGTTTCCCAAAAGCAGGGAAAGATCATCAACATTTCCTCCATGTGGGGAACTGTCGGCGCCTCCTGTGAAGCTGCCTACTCAGCAACCAAATCCGGCATGAACGGACTGACCAAAGCACTGGCGAAAGAACTGGCGCCAAGCAATATCCAGGTCAATGCCATTGCCTGCGGAGTGATCGACACAGCTATGAACGCACAGTTTTCTGAGGAAGAAAAGGACGCACTGCGGGAAGAAATTCCTGCCGGACGTTTTGCAGACAGCAGGGAAGTCGCCGAACTGGCTCTCACCCTTGCATCCGGTCATTCTTATCTCACCGGACAGATCATCGGACTGGACGGCGGTTATATTTAATAGAACATATGTCATAAAGGAGTTTTCATTATGTTAGATATCAGCGAAATTCAAAAAATTTCCATGGACTGTTCCATGACAGAATTTGTCGGGACAACAGTTCTGGACACCATCGGACTTGTGATCCCCGGCGTTAATGACGCATTACTGGAACAGATGCAGATCAACAAGCCCTACAAAAGCTTGGGATTGTTAAGTTCCCGCACCGGTGCTGCCGGACAGATCAACGCAGCAGATGAAGCAGTCAAGTCTACCAATACCGAGATTGTTTCCATCGAACTTCCACGAGATACCAAGGGCTGGGGCGGACACGGAAACTTTATCATCATTGGTGGCTACAGTGTCTCTGATGTACGCCGCGCCGTAGAGATTGCGCTGGAATACACAGAAAAATATGCCGGAGAGCTCTATATCAGTGATGCCGGACATCTGGAATTCACCTATTCCGCCAGCGCTTCCCAGGCGCTGAACATGGCGTTTAATGCCCCGATCGGGAAACCATTTGGATTCTTCTGCGGCTCTCCCGCAGCCATCGGCCTTGTCATGGCGGACCTTGCGCTGAAGTCCTCCCCGGTAGAGATCATCAAATACATGACCCCAAACCGGGGAACCAGCCATTCCAACGAGATCATTGCCGCCGTAACCGGAGATGCCAGCGCCGTAAAAAATGCAGTTCTCACCGCAAGAGAAGTGGGACTTCAGCTTCTGATCTCCATGGGAAGCTATCCGGAAGTGCCTGGAACTCCCTATTTGTAAATCCAGCCTTTCCTATACTAAAAGAATCCAGCCCGGTTCTTCCGGCTGCTGGATTCTTTTTTGTTATCTTTATACTTTTCCCCAGATTTCTTTTGGCACATATGCCTTTACTTCAATTCCTTCCGGAACATATTCTTCAGACAGCAGCTGTCCCTGAGTTCGGATCAGCTGGATCTTTCCTGCCTCTGCAAAGGAATAGAGCCGTTCAATATAGACCTGATCCTTTCGCAGGATCTCAAGCAGCGCTTCTTTTAATGCTTCCAGCCCTTCTCCTGTCTTTGCCGACACCGGAATCGAATATTCCGCATGAAAATCTCGGAAATATCCAGGTTCTTCCAATCTGTCCTGCTTATTAAATACGGTGATCACGGGTTTTCCTTCTGCTCCGAGCTGACGCAGTGTCTCGTATACAACGAACATTTGCGTATCCTGATGTGGATTCGAAGCATCTACCACATGGATGATGATATCCGCATACTTCGCTTCTTCCAGCGTACTTTTAAATGCCTCCACCAGATGATGGGGCAGTTTTCGGATAAATCCAACGGTATCACTAAGCAGGATCTCCTGGGTGTCTGCCAGCTTCAGCGCCCGTGTGGTAGTATCCAGGGTAGAAAACAACATAGCATCTTCCAATACTCCCGCCCCGGTCAGTGCATTTTCCAGACTGCTCTTTCCCGCAGACGTGTAACCAACCAGTGCTGCCATCTTTAAGTTCGAACGTTTACGCTGAGTACGAAGCCGTTCTCTATGCTCCTCCACTTCCCGCAGTTCTTTTTTCAGACGGCTGATCCGCTCCCGGATCAAACGCCGATCCATCTCCAGCTTTTTCTCTCCGGGTCCTCTTGTCCCGATCCCGCCTCCCAGACGGGAGAGAGAATTACGAAGTCCTACCAGTCTTGCGGCACGATATTTCAGCTGTGCCAGTTCTACCTGGATCTTTCCTTCCCTGCTCACTGCCCTTCCGGCAAAAATATCCAGGATCAAAAGCGTCCGGTCTACGATCTTGCACTCCAGCTCTTCCTCCAGATGATTTAGCTGGACCGAAGTAAGCTCATCGTCACAGATGATTCCTGTGGCATCCGTCTCCCACAGAAGTTCCTTGAGCTCCAGGATTTTTCCTTTTCCAATATAGGTTACCGGATGCATAGCCTCCCTCTTCTGGATCAGTCTTCCCACAACCTGAGCTCCTGCCGTACGCGCCAGTTCTGCCAGTTCCTCTAAGGATTCTTCCTCCGGCTCTGCATCATTTTCCTGAACGCCTACTAAGATCACACGTTCCTCTGTCTCTTTCATCTCATACAATGTCATTCGATTCTCTCCTACTCTCTCTTGCCTTCCATGGTCTGACGGATAATACTGCGCATCATCGCTTCATTTAGCTGTCCCTGTATATATCCAAACAGATTGCCATCCCGATCTACCATAAAGGTGGTCGGATAAGCGCTGATTCCATACTCCATGAACACTTCCCCTGTGGTATTCATCAGCACCGGGTAGGTATATCCATTTTTCTCCAGAAATGCTTCCACTTCTTCCTGACTTTTTTCCTGTCCAAATCCAGGTGCGGCAATTCCAAGCACAACCAGATCACTGTCTTCCTCCTGCTGCGTCTCTTCATAAATCTTCTGAATTTCCGGCATTTCATTTCGACACGGTCCACACCAGGTAGCCCAGAAATTCAAAAAAACTGTCTTTCCTTTATAGTCTGCCAGGCTGTGCTCATTTCCATACTGATCCGTCAGTACAAAATCCTGCGCCGGATACACATCCTGCTTCTCTTCTGACGGACTGCTCCCATGCTCTGTCGTTTCGGCATCCTCTTCTTTTTCCGTTTTACTTTTCTCCTCTTTGGAAGCTTCTTTCCCAGCAGTCTGAGCGGGTGTTCCCGTAGTTCCTGTTGTACCCGATAAATAGCCTGTAATGGCATTCATGTTTCCGGTAAACATCAGCACTCCCATAAAGATCATCAGGATTCCTCCGATTTTGACTGTATATTTGACCACATGATTGTATTTCTTGAAAATCCCAAGCACCTTTGCGGTAAACAGTCCCACTGCCAGAAATGGCAGAACAAATCCCAGTGTATACACTCCGATCAGCAGAAATCCTGTCATCTTTGTTCCTGCACTTCCTACCATCAAAAGCACGCTTGCCAGTGCAGGACCAACACATGGTGTCCACGCAAAACTAAACGTAAATCCAAAGATCAAGGCCACAATCGGAGACATCTTCAGCTTGTCCAGCTTTAACCAAAAACGATGTTCTGTTCCTAACAATCTGGATTTCCCAAAAATGCCAAGCTGGTATAATCCGAACAAAATGACCAGGATCCCGCCGATCCTTGCCATCATTGCCTGATTCTGATCCAGAAAACTACCGGCTGCTGATACGCCCAGTCCCAGTGTAAAAAATGCAGTACTGATCCCGATCACAAAGCCGATTGTATTCAGAAATAACCTGCCTTTCTTTCCATACAATTCCCCTTCTCCGGCTCCACCAGAAAGATATCCCAGATAAAGCGGCACTAAAGGTAGCACACAAGGTGAAAAAAAGCTTAATAGTCCCTGTAAAAATACAGTCACAACCGGCACGCCTACATCCAACGAAAATCCCATTTACACTCTCCCTTCTTCTCTCATCCGAATCACAAACGCCGGGATCGGCGGATGATTCTCTCTGTTATAATAGTGACTGACAATAACCAGAAATTCTCTGGAATCCAATGTCTTTAAATACTTCAAAAGTGCATCCTTTTCAGCAAATCCACTATCCCCTCCACTGTAAATACAAAGGCTCATGATCCCGCCTTTTTTCAACAGTTTCAGACCTGTCTCTATTGCCTGGATGCTCGTCTCTGCCTGTGTGGCGATCTGATGGTCACCTCCCGGCAGATATCCAAAATTAAAGGTAATCGCTGATACCTGTTCCCGGACATACTGTCCCATATGCTCATGCCCATCCAGGATCACTTCTGCCCGATCCGACAAGCCGGCCTGTTCCAGGCGGCTTCTGGTATGTTCTACTGCTTCCTTCTGAATATCAAACGCATAGACCCTTCCCGCTCTTCCTGCAAGACGGCAGAGAAACTCCGTATCATTCCCATTGCCTGCTGTCGCATCTACACAGCAGTCTCCTTCTTTTATATGATCCTGTATCATCCGATGACAAAATTCTGTGATCTGATATCCCGGCATTTTTTCTCCTTTCCCAAAAACAAAGGACGCCGACTACAGAATCTTTTCTACAGTCAGCGTATTCTACTGTTACATGTTCTATTTTATCTGGTCTGCAGAAACTTCGCTTCCCGCTTGGCTTTTGCATCATCCGGATAGACCTGCAGATATTCCGTCATTTTCGCCTTGGCATTCTCCCAGTCTCCCAGTCTTTCATAGCATACGATCTGATTGAACCGCATCTCCTGCAAAACCTCACTGAAACTTTCCGCTTCTTCTGCCGATGTCCCGCTGTTCTGAGACAACTCGATACCCTGTGTAAACTGCTCCAATGCATAGGCATGATCTTCCATCTGCATTCCACAGATCCCCATCAGATTGTAGAGCGCCGGAGTCTTCTCACCGCCTGCAGAAAGTGCCTGTTCAAAGGCATCCCGGGCGGCCTGATAGTCCTCCTGCTCATAATATGCCATGCCAAGTCCCCGATATGCTTCTGCCGTATTTTTTTCTTCTTCTGCTGCTTTCTGAAACGCAGTCACGGCCTCTGCATACTGACCTTCCTCCATCGCTTCGGTTCCGTCTTTCAAAGAATTTGCACACCCTGTCAGAAGACAGACCGAAAATACAAGAGAACACAATATGGTTCGTTTCATAATCTGTTACACCCCTTATTCCGGATATTTCAGTACCCAGAATGAATTCAGTAAATTGATCATCATGACTGCCATATCCGCTAAAATTGCATGTTTCATTGTTACATATCCCAGGGAAGCCAATGCCAGCAGGATCACTTTCATTCCGATCGCAAAGATCAGATTCTGTTTGACCGCCCGGATTGTTCCCTTTGAGATCCGAATCGCATTGACAACCCTGGAGAGATCATCTTCCATCAAAATGATATCTGCGGCCTCCAGTGCCGCATCTGCACCCAGTCCCCCCATGGCAATCCCGATATCCGCACGGGCCAGAACCGGTGCGTCGTTGATCCCGTCTCCGATAAACGCCAGCTTCTCGTCTTCCAGCTGACTTTCCATGAATTCTTCGACCTGCTCTACCTTTTCTTCCGGCATCAGATTGGCATACACGTAATCGATCTTCAGCTTACGAGCAGTATCTTCGGCAACCCGTTCATTATCCCCAGTCACTATCACCGCCTCCAGCTGATGACGTTTCAGCCATTTCAAAAGCCATCCAGCTTCTTTTCTGATCACATCTGTAATCAGGATATATCCGGCATATTCTCCATCCACAGCCACATGGACGGCAGTTCCGATCTCCGAAACTCTCTGATAGAAATATCCCCGCTGATTCATAAATTTCGAATTTCCGATTTCCAGCTGCTTCCCGTCTACCACTGCTTCCAGACCAAATCCCGGAAATTCTTTCACAGACTGGATCCGTTCTTTTTGAATCGGCTTCTGGTATGCCTCCTGCAGGGAAACTGCGATCGGATGGCTGGAATATGCCTCTCCATAAGCGGTCAGCTCCAAAAGTTCTTCCGGCTCCATCTTTTTCGGACATACTTTCTTTACCCGGAATACGCCTTCTGTCAAGGTTCCGGTCTTATCAAACACAAAGGTATCTGTTTGGGAAAGGGCTTCTAAAAAATTGCTCCCCTTGATCAGAACTCCCTGTCTGGATGCCGCTCCGATCCCGCCCAGAAAGGCCAATGGCACAGAAAGCAGCAAACCGCATGGACATGCTGCAACCAGCACGATCAGTCCTCTGTAAAACCATGCTTCCGGCTGTGTCCCCTCCAGCATCATCGGCGGAAGGATCATCACAAGAATCCCGAACAACGTCACAAGAGGAGTATAATATCTGGTAAACTTTTCTGCAAAGTTCTCTGTCCCGGCTCTTCGATTATCTGCATGAGAGATCATATCAATGATCCGGGACGCCGTAGAGTCTGCAGAAGCTTTCAGTACTCTCGCCTCCAGCACTCCGCTGATGTTGATGCTTCCGCTGTAGATCCTACTTCCGATCTGCACCTGCCTTGGCCCTGCCTCTCCGGTCAGAGCTTTTGTATCCAGCGTACTGATTCCCTGTGTAACGACAGCATCTACCGGGATCCGCTCTCCCGGCTTGATGATGATGATCTGTCTGGGATTCAGTTCCTCCGGCGGCACCTGGATTTCCCCGCCGCTGATCTTTAAATTGGCATACTGAGGACGGATATCCATGAACTTTTCAATGGACTTGTGTGTCCTAAGCATGGAAAACGTCTCTACCAGCTTTCCAATCTGGAAAAACAGCATTGCTCCTACTGCCTCTGAGTACCGATGTACAAAAAACGCACCCACTGTGGCAAGTAAGATCAGAAGATTCTCATCAAATAATTTGCGTTTCCTCAAACTTTTCCAAAGAAGCCTTCCTGTCTCCCATACCATCAGAAGATACGGAATCAGAAAGACCAGCATCCTGGCATTCCCATGTAGCTGCCAGTATTCTGTGCCCGCAAGCGCTGCGGCATAACCTGCTGCAGCGACAACACACACTATCCCTCTGCGTTTTATTTCTTTTTTCATCTCATTCCCTGATATGTTCCATTCCCTGATCCATAATTGTCCTGATATGGCCATCTGCCAGTGAATAGAACACGGTCTTTCCCTCTCTTCGATTGACAACCAGTTTCATCTGCTTCAGGATCCGAAGCTGATGTGAAATCGCTGACTGTGTCATATCCAGTGTCTGCGCCAAATCACAGACACACATCTCCGAGTGTGACAACACACAAAGGATCCGAATCCTAGTCGCATCTGAAAACACTTTGAAAAAATCTGCCAGTCCTCTGATTTCTTCTGCCTGTAGCATTTTTCCCGTATTTCTTTCACTGTATCATAATGCGAATGCAGCAGATCACAATGCTCCACTTCCAGTTTTCCCATCTTTTCTTCCCCTTCCCGGCTTCTGTTTTCACACAGTCCTCTTCTTTTTCATCGGAAACCGATTGACTTCATTATACGAAAAAAACAGAGTTCGGTCAACGCTTTGCCGCGTCCTTTCCCATTGGTTTTTCTTAATTTTTCTTTAATCCTTTTTGTATAAGATCCGAATGGAATTTAAAATGCAGAGCATCGCTACTCCCGTATCTGCAAAGACTGCCATCCACATATTTGCCATCTCAAAAAATCCCAGGATCATTACAAGAGCTTTCACCGCCCGTGCAAATACAACATTTTGTTTTGCAATCTTTCCTGTCATCTGCGACGCACAGTGTGCACACCCCAGATTTTCCAGGAGATAGATTTGTTTGTCTGCATGCTCATGTCCACATCCGCAGCTTTCTTCCAAATGGTGATGATGTTCGTGTGTATGTCTGTTCAATCCTTCTAACTTCTTCATGCAAACTTTTCTCTATTTTCTTTCTGTTTCTATTCTTTTCTATTTTGGGGAATTTCTATCTGTGCTTTAAACTGATCGCAATCCAGCAGGATATCAAATTCTCCACCCAGTGCTTTTACATAAGTACTGACAATTGCCAGTCCCAGTCCGTTTCCTTCGCTACTTCTCGCCTGATCTCCACGGGAAAAACGTTCTATAATATCCTCTTTGGTAAAATCCATGGGATATCCCGCCGTGTTCGTGATCTCCAAACACAACCTCTCTTCTTTTCGAAATGTTTTTACAAATACCCGGGTTCCTTTTGCTGAATACTTCAGTGCATTTTCAATCAGATTCTGACAGATCCTGTAAAAATACATATTATCCGAAACCAGCTCTGTATTTTCTTCCGTAAACAATTTCACAAACTGCAGTTCACTTTCTTTGATGCGATCTTCCATATCCGCAAAGATCTGATCAACCAGGCGGTTTAATTCAAATTTTTCAGGATGCAGTTCAATGTTCCCACTACTAGCTTTGGCAAGAGAAAATAAACTGTTGATCATCTCTTTTAACTTTTCTGCCCGTTCAGAAAGCACATCTACATAATCCCTGACAAGATCACTTAATTCTTCCTTTTTGATCAGTTCAATGTATCCTACCATGGAGGTCAGTGGCGTTTTCAGATCATGGGACACATTGGTGATCAGATCGATCCGAAGCTGGTCACTGCGCGAAACCTGAGCCAGACTTTGTTTTTCGATCTCCAGCGCTTCTGCAATCCGTTTCTGGTTGATCTCTTCCAGTTTGCCCATCCACACATCTCGTTTCTTCTCTTCAAACCGTCTTCGCACAGACTGCCACAACATATACTGGATCAAGACGGTGAAGATCATCACATAACCGGCAGCATAATTATAATACCAGCCCCATACCTCCTGAAATTTACTCTGAAAGATAAAGAACATTCCTGCCGCTGTAAATGCCAGAATGCCGATCAACTGGAGAAGATGCTCCAGTTTTTTCATTTCTGATTTCCATTCCTGATAATAGGCATCTTCTTTCGGAACCCAGTTCTGATATTTTCGATTCAGCCCCCACCCGAACAGATAGGCAGTCCCGCTCCCTAACAGAATATTTCCCAGGATTCCCAAATACAGAATGGTTTCTGTTGGATAATAGGAGCGATAAAAAATCAGAATATAAAAAGCAAAAATTCCGCCCCCTGCCAGCATGACACTTGCTAAAATCTTCCAATGCTGCTTTAACAGCCGTTTTCCTAACTCAATCATATTTTTCCATTTTGTAGCCAATGCCCCACACCACCTTTACATATCTTGGTTTCTTTGTATCGATCTCGATCTTCTCCCGAATATGCCGGATATGTACCATCACGGTATTCTCAACTGTATAATTCGCTGATTCCTGCCACACATTTTCATAGATCTGTTCTGCTGAAAACACCTGTCCCAGATGCTCCATCAGCAATTCCAGGATTTTATATTCTGTGGCTGTCAGCCGGACTTCTGCGCCTTCCACAATGATCAGACGCCTCTTTTTATCCAGCATGAGACCCCCGTTTACAATCGTATCCCGATCTGCTTTGGGCTGTGCGCCGCCCCATGCATGATACCGTCTGAGATGTGCTTTCACACGTGCCATCAATTCCGCGGGGTTGTACGGTTTCTCTACATAATCATCCGCCCCCAGTACCAAACCAGATACCTTATCACTCTCCTCTGTTTTCGCCGACAGGATGATCACCGGAATGTGATAATTTTCCCGCAATTTCATCAATGCTGACAATCCGTTTAGTCTTGGCATCATCACGTCCAGCAGAATCAGATCGACCTTGTGCTCTTCCAATACCTGCAGCGCCTCCATTCCGTCATATGCCTTTATCACCTGATATCCTTCATATTTTAACAATTCACTGATCGAATAGACAATTTCTTTGTTATCATCCACAACAAGTATCGTTTCACCCTCCATAGCTGCCTCCCGTATTCTTTTCCTTTATGTAAACTATAATATCGGCCGCTTAAAAAAAACTCAACGTAAATCTTAAATTTTTCTTATCTTCTGTACCATGTACCTGCAAAACAAAAAGAGCGAAAGCTGCATGCCTTCGCTCTGATGTTTCTTATATCTTTTTCTGCAGATACACCATATCCACCAACTGTTTTCCACACTCTATGATCGGATGATCATAGTTATCCACAAAAAAGTTCAAAATCCGATGTGACGGTGTGAATCCACATCTTTCATAAAAAGGCAAGGTCGCCGGGCTGTCTCCGGTTCCCACCTGCAGAACGGATGCCATTCCTTTGTACTGTTCACAAAGAAACTCGATCATCTTCCTTCCGTAGCCCTGACGCTGATACCCAAGGCTTACCGCAAGATTTTTTAATTCCAGAATCTGATTGCTTTCTTTTGTGACAACACAGACGGCTTTCACCTCACCGGCATCCTTCAGTGTGTACATCTCTCCCTGCTCCAGATAACGGTCGATCATGCTTTCCTGTTCATCTGCCAGAAGCAATAACTCCAGATATGCCTTTTTATTTTCCCGGATAGTACGGATCTCCATGTGATCTCTCCTGACTTAACACTCTGTTCCGAACACTTCAATCTGAGTCAGAGCCGGAAATGGAGATGGATCGTCTGCTTTGATCAGATCCTTTAATACAAGCCAACTGATCTTCTTTTCCTCAAATGTAAATTCCTGTGCACCATCTGTCTTTTCCAGCTCCAGCACCATGCTGCTTCCATCTGAAAATTCTACGGTTCCTTTGATCCACCAGTTGTCATGTGGAAAATCAGCTCTTGTGTGAAGTACAATACGGTCTGCCTTAATCTCTCGGCCAAACTCCAGCTTCATCTCGGCATCCGCTCTCTGGTTGATCCCCCAAGATGCAAACGGCCATTTTCCGTGGCTGTGGTTTGCAGTGACTCCATCAATGGCATTTTTTGCCGCAAATACAGCTTCTCCTCTTGTCTCCACATTGGCAGACGCATGTGGATAGCAGTTGACTTCTCCATGCTGGTCATTGACATTTTCTGCCAGATTGCGATAAATATTTACCTCATAAGGTCTTGCTTTCCGAAGATGAATCAACTGTTTCTCTCCGGTAAATGCTTTCGGAGACAGATTGAACTTCTTCTCTTCAAACGGAATCTCATATGTCTGGTCTCCGGTCAGATACACCAGAGATTTTCCCAGTACATCGTCCACCTGCATCCAGTAATGCCCTGTTTCTCCACCGATTTCAAAGACAATGCTGTCACCTTCCTGATATTCTCTGCGCAAGGTCAGATTGACTTCTTCCTGTCCCTGTGCCTGTTCTACGATCTGTTTGTCTGCATCGAATAATGAAATCTGTATCATATTGTTATCCTCCTGCTATAATGTACTTTCTCTCCAGCGAACTACATTTTTGATAATGATCCGCTTATTTGAAATTTCTTTTTTACTTTCGATCATCTCAATGAGCTTCTGAGATGAAATCTTCCCTTCCTGATAGGCAGGGATCATAATCGACGTAATCTCCGGAACTGCCAGTTTCGTCCATCCTGTCACATCAAATCCAAGCAGTCCGATCCGTTCTGGGAATAAGGTTTGAAATTCTGGAAATAATTTGATCCCCAGATATACTTTCCGAAGAGCTTCCACATCTGCGGCATATACCAGCGTCTTTTTGTACGGACTGATCTGCTGGTTCAGGTAATCGTGGATTTCTTCTTTTGTAGTCTCGCCCTCAATGAAATAGGTCTTAAACGGAATCCCTTCGTCATTGGCGGCATCCTTAAATCCCCGCAGATTGTCCATCCCGGTATACTCCGACTCGTTGGCATCTGAGACAACCAGAAGCTGATCATATCCTTTTTTGATGCACTGGCTGATCGCATCGTAAACACATTGATAGTTGTCTCCGATCACTCGTACACCATAGGAATCATAGGGCGGAATATCCAGATATACAATTTTTTTGTTCTTTTTCTCCAACTCTCTTGCCAGAAGTCCAAAACGATAGGTCGCCTGTATGATAAACCCGGACACCCCCATCTTCAGCATGTGCTCTACATACTCCTGCTCTTTGGCAAAGGACATCTCATTGTTCCCTACGATCACCTGATATCCTGCCTCATGAGCCTCTTCCTCAATTCCCTTTAACGCCTTGGCTGCAAATGGCTTGGACACATCTCCCAGGATCACACCGATGCAATCATCGCTGGCCTTCACTGTCCTTGTAGATGCACTTGGCGTATATCCGGTCTCTTCAATCACCTGTTGGATCTTTTTCTGTGTCTCGTCTGACATTTTGTTTGTTTTTCCGTTTAAGTAAAAAGAAATTGTTGTTTTGGAAACTCCTACCATTTCTGCAATTTCATTGATGGTCAGTTTTTTCATCTTGTTTTCCACCCTATTTTTGTTCTACGCCCGGAAGCGGAGTACTTTAAACCCTTCGTCTGTTTTCTTCAATATAACTACTTTACCATAAAAACTGCAATTCTGGTATAGAAAAACTTTGCGTCCCCGGTAATTTTCATGCGCCCGCGCAATAATCACATAGGAGAGTTCTCCCGAGATCCAGACTTCTTTTGCCATCACCGAAGCGTCCACCTGTTTACCTTCTGCCTGTACGATCACGGCATCTTTCAATTCGATGTACTCCGGATGCATCCATGCGGTACAAACCGTTTCATGACTCCAAGTAGTTTTTGCCCGAACTGTCGTATGTTCCTGATTCTCATTGTAAATTCTAGACAAAATCTCCTGTGTCTGCTCTAACGGCGCATCTGCACCAAGAACGAGCCTCACTCCGTCATTTTCAAGAAGAAGACTGTTCTTTTGCCGCTCTTTCACTGTCACCTCCGGCGCCAGATGAAAATACATCGTACTTTCCTGTGTCCCTGCCATCCGCAAATCATCGCTGATCACCCAGATCCCTTCCGGCAGGATCCAAGTTCTCCGACAGCAATATGCCGGCTCTTTCTGTTCATTCTGCATCACATAAGGCATCTCTATATAATGGATCCCTTCTATCGTCCGATAGTCGTTTTTCAGACTGTCCGCAAAATATGCATAGCTCCAGGAACCATCCGGCACTCCCATAGGACAGCCTGAAATCACTGAAACATTGTGCGCTTCCGGTGATTTCAGCTGATTGCGCAGTTCGCCCTCTATATAAGAATAACGTCCGCTGTCTGTCAAAAATGCTTTTCCTTGATAATAATTACAAATATGGGTCAGCTCCGAATGTCCATGGGAACTTCCAAGTGGTCCGTTGTGAAGATACGTATAAGAAGCATCGTCCTGCCAGCTGCTTCGATAATAAAAATTTCCGCTGTCCGGATACAAGCCATTTAAAATATTTGGCTCCTCTTCCTGCAATTCCAGATATCTGCCTTCTTGTTCCATTCCAAAACACCAGATACTCTCCAGATCCGGCACCTTATATCCGGCCTGCTTGAATGCCTTGTCTTCAAACAACAGAGCGCCTCTTGTCATCACATCCCGGATATCAGTCACGTCACTGTCCCCCTGTGCAATCTGAAGATGATCCGGTCCCGCTGCATGCATGACATAATCATACATCCCATATAAAATTTCTTCCACTCTTTTTGGCGTCTGAACACCCGCCCGTTTTCTGGATATCAGCATTGCTGTTACAGAATTGAGCACTTCAATGTGATACATCATAGACTGCTCCCAGTGGGAACCATCCTCATAAATCTGTGATTCCAGCTGACAGAGCAATTCTTTTTGCGCCCAGGTCAGAATTTCCTGCATCCGTTCTGAGTCAAAATATTCTCCGAACCACGCCCCGTTCTGCAAAATAGAGGTTGTCTGCAGCACTCCCCAGTTACTCTGCCGATATTTCGGCACATAACTCTGATACAGGTAAAGGAACTGCTGCTCCATACTTGCTATAATCTCATCCAGTTCTTCTTCCGTCAGTTTTTCCATTGCTAGCAGATGTAAAATCAATGGCGTCCATGCTGCACAACGGATTCCTGTATCAATTGTTCTTGTCATCAAAGAACCAAATGTCTCTTTTGGATTTTTTCGCACCCAGTCCAATATGTACGCTTTCATTCCATCTACATATCGTTCCTGACCGGTATACCAATATGCCATCAGCAGTTTTTTCAAATATTCCTGCCGATTAAGCATATAAATCCACTCCGGATCTCCATTGGGACAAGCATCCCATGCAAACGGAGACACTTCATAAACTGTACTGCACGGCTCCATATCCCACCGGTCACAAAAACAAAATTTTTGTTCCAGAAGCCAGTCTGCCTGACGAAGAATTTCTTGCATTTCTGCTTTGTGTATCTCCTTTTTGACTTCTTCTGCACGATACTCGCTCCGATACTCCTGTGCCCGGATTTTTAATCGTTCCATCTTCGAACTCATATTTTCTCCTCCATTTTGGTAAAAACCAGTTATGGGATGTTTATGATATTAAACATCCCATAGTCCTGTACATTTTCTTATCCGAGTATTCCAATCACTGACAGGAGAATTCCTACAATGATCGTGAAGATTACCAGTTTGTATGTACTCCATTTTTTCTTTTTGATCAGATAGAACATCAGACCTGTATACAGCACTGCCAACATATTCGGCAGCATCGCATCCAACATTTCCTGCAGAGAAATGATCTTTTCTTCTGTCTCCGATACGTGTGCCACATACTGCAGTTTGGTAGAAATCTTGACAAAGTTTACTGCCAGACCAGAGATCACGGTAACACCGATCATTCCTGCGATCGTAGAAATCTGTTCCATATAGCTGCTCAGTTTTTCAATGATGCTTGCCCCAAGTTTATGTCCCCAGTTACCCATCAATAACTTGATGATCAGAAGCGTGATATTCATTCCAAGGAAGAAGATCGCAGGTCCTAAGATCAGTCCATCCTGTGCAAGAGAAGCACCGATCGTTGCAAACAGCGGAGCCAGGCAGAACTGAGACAGGGAATCTCCGATACCTGCCATAGGTCCCATCAATGCCATTTTAATGGATTTTACTTCTTTTGAATTTGCACCTCCATCCAACATTGCAAGATGAAGGTTTCCGATAAATGGTACCATACTTGGGTTTGTGTTGAAGAACTCCACATTCTCTTTCAGCGCATCTCTTAACTGATCATCATCATCATAAATTTTGCGCAGTCCCGGATACAGCATGTTGGCATATCCAAGTCCCTGATAATTGCTGTAGTTCATACCGTTCTGAAGGAAGTATGCTCTCAGCGATGCTCTTGTATAATCTTTTTTCTGTAATTTATTAGATGCCATCTTCAAATTCAACCTCCACTTCTTCTGTTTCTGTACCAGCTTTGTTTCCTTTTCCTGTATAGAAATGAACTAAAAGTGCGACTGTTGTTCCGACGATCGCAACACCGATGATTGGCAGTTTAAAGTATGCAATTGCACAATATCCTAACAGTACGAATGGAATCAGTTCTTTCTTTGCCATAACGTTTAAGATCATTGCAAATCCGATTGCCGGAAGCATTGCTCCTGCCACGCTCAATCCTGTATTTAACCATGCCGGGATCAGGCTGATCACTTTTTCCAGACCTTCTGCACTCATTGCACCTGCAAATCCAATCACAAAGCCGAGCACGAGGAAAACCCATACAGTGAGGTTACAGCAAAGTCTGAATTTTTTGAACTGTTTGTTGTCCAGTGCTTTTGTTGCTGCTGCGCTGACTCCTGCCATTCCTGTGTAAACCAGTGTGATCACAAACTGGAATGCCACTGCAAATGGGAAAGATAATGCCAGTGCGGTTGCCACGTCAACTCCTGCACCTTTCATTGTGATTGCCATGATACTTCCGATGATTCCAGGTCCCATCGGGTTTGGCGGTACGCTTCCGCCCTGAGATACTCCAAATCCCATGAATGCCAGCTCTCCGACTGCCCCCATTGCCAGTCCTGTCGGCAGGTCTCCTAAGATCAGTCCAACTCCTGTAGCCATAATCAGACAACGGTTTGTATAGATTCCCAGAAGCATACCACTGAGACACACACCTGTCCAAAGTCCGATCAGAACGGCCTGTACAATTGTAATTTCCATTTCCCTTCCTCCTTATAGATACTGTTTCCTATAAATATTTTGTAAGATCCACATTGGATGCTGTATCTGCACCTGTCGGTGTTGATTTTGTATTAAATGTAATGTTGTATTTTTCTTTCAGTGTCCGAAGCGCTGCCTTATCGTCTTCTCCAAGCGCGATATATGGGCTGACTTCCTGTTTCCCTGGAGCTCTGTGAATATTTCCCACATTGATCTCTGTAACCGGAACTCCGCCTTCTACCAATTTCAGTGCATCCTCTGCAGATTTGCAGATAATGAACATCACCTGTTTTGGAGACGCTTTATAGATTACATCACATGTATGCTGTACTGTAAAAAATCTCATTGCAATTGTTTTCGGGATGACTGTTTTCATCAGTGTCTGCTGGATCGGATCATTTGCCGCCTCGTCATTGGCAACAATTACGGTATTTACTCCCAATGTCTTGATCCAGAGTTGTCCCTGTCCGTGTACAAGACGCTCGTCGATACGCAGCGCCGCGATATTTGGTTTATCTGTCATGTTTTCTTCCTCCTAAGTTCTTATCTTTGATGTTACCACCATACCTGCCAGTCTTTCAGGAATCGTACCAGAGCTTCTACATAATAGTAATCTCCCCAGATATTTCCTACATCGATTCCCTTTCCTGAATGCCAGGAATATACGCCGTGGAGCAAAAGAGCTTCTCCCGGTTTATGCGAATGGTTCGCATAATTTTCGATCAGAGAACGTAAAATCGTATGCATTGCATACTTATATACTTCTTTATCCTCATCTGTCTCTGGCAAATATTTGCACATCTCCTGCATTCCGCAGACTGCAACGGCCGCCGCAGAAGAATCTCTGGACTGTCCGGATCCGTCTCCAAAGATCAGATCCCAGTAACATACGTTATCCTGCGGAAGACGGTTCAGGAAGTAGTTTGTCATTCCCTTGAACAGATCAAAAGCTTCCTCAATGCCGGAGTTTCTGTAGTTCAATGCGATTCCGTAGATTCCCCATGCCTGTCCTCTCGCCCACGCGGAATCATCGGAATATCCCTGACGTGTCACACCTTTGACCGGCTCTCCGGTCTCCGGATCAAAATAAAAGGTATGGTAAGCAGATGCATCGTCTCTGACTACATTGTTGCAGGAAGTAATAAAGTGTTCTCTGGCTGCTTCCTCATACTTTTTATCACCTGTCACTCTGCTCTTCCAGTATAACAGCGGAATATTCAGCATACAATCAATGATCAGACGATAATCTTTCGGATCCCCTACATTCCCCCATGCCTGGATGAAATGTCCTTTCTCTCTGTAACGCTCCATCAGGATGTCTGCCGCCTGAAGCGCTGCCTGCTTTGCCTCTTCTGACTGGCACAGCTGATAAGCAGACACACAAGAAGGGGTATACAGAAATCCCAGATCATGATGATTCAGATCGATCCTCTGATCGACACGCTCTTTAAAAGATCTCACATCTGCCATTCCACGCTCTTTGAAACACTCTTCTTTGCTCCAGTCATACATCAGCCAGATCAGCCCGGTCCAGAATCCTGTGGTCCACTCTACATTCTCCGTGATCGGATACATGCCGTCTCTTTCTGACGGAAATGGTTCTGAATTGTATGCCGCAGAAAACGGAAACTTTCCATTCAGATATTCCATATTTCTTTTCACGGATGCTTTTGCCTCTTCCAGGGCATGCTCTACTTCTTCCCGCGTCAACAGTTTATTTGAAAGAAATTCTTCCCGCTTCTTAATCTCTTCAATGTTTATCTTCTTAATCATGGTTCTCCTCTTTGTGATCAAACGCCATCTTCAAAAATCATCTCGTCATCATTTCCCAGACTATCAAAATCTTCCACGCCATCTTTTGCGCTCTGTTTGATAGTCGCTGCCAGTTCTTCCAGACTCATCAGATCTCTGGAAAAAATTGCCTCTACTGCCATTGCCAGATTCGTGCCTGCCAGGACTTTGATCGTCTTTTCGCTTTCTGTCTTAATGCCGGATGCCACATTAAACGGAGTACCACCAAGCAGATCTGTCATAACCAGGATCTCTGAAGTCTCCAGTGCCTCCATCTCTGCTTCTATCTGCTGCTTTAACTCCTGGGAAGACATGCCTTTTACGAAATCCACTGCTTTTACATGCTCAGGCTCTCCCGCGATCAAGCTAACTGCGCTCAAAATCCCTGTAGGAAAATTTCCATGTCCTGCAACAATAATTCCAATCATTTGCCTTTCTCCTTTTCCTTCCTTTTTCTTTTAGTCTTACTTATCTCGTCTTTAGTAACCGGTTAACTATAATTTGATTATAAACCAGTTTTACCTAAAGTCAAATATTTTTGTTGTATTTTTTGTTTTTTGTAATTTATAGACTAAATCATACATCTTTTTTTGTTTAATATGTATATAAGTATCGTTTCTTTTTTTATTTTTACAATGATTTTATATAGTTTACTTTTTGTTTTAGTTTACCAATCAGATTTCTTCGTTTTGGTAAACTATATTTTTGTTTACTAAAATAGTAAACAAAAACCGGAGTTACCACTTTTATATGGTAGCTCCGGCTGTGATTTTTCTTTATGCTCTTCCCAATATATGTTCTACAATATCTTCCTGCTTCTTCTCTTTTTCTTCCTCCTGCTTCGGTTCTGTCTGCAACACCGGAGCATTCTCTACTTCCAGACACGCCTGTATCGCCTCATTCAAAGACAGCATCTTGTCATCCAGTTCAGATACCATCTGCGCGCACTCCCGCAGCTCTCTGCTGATATAATCCGGCGCATCTCCTTCAAATTTATAATAAATCTTATGCTCCAGACTTGCCCAGAAATCCATAGCAATCGTCCGGATCTGGATCTCTACCTTAGTATCAACCACACTGTCCGAGAGGAAGATCGGTACAGATACCAGCATATGATAGCTCTTATATCCGCTCTCTTTCGGCTTCTTGATGTAATCTTTGATGGACAATACTTTCAAGTCTGTCTGATTTCCGATCATCTCTGCCAACCTGTAGATGTCCGAAGTAAAGGAACAGATCAACCGTACTCCGGCAATGTCATTGACATACCGGAGCATATTCTCGATCGAAGTCTCATACCCGTATCTCTTGAGTTTTTTCACAATACTCTCCGGGGTCTTGATCCTGGTCTTGATATGCTCAATGGGATTATATTTATGGACATGCTGAAACTCATCATTGAGAATCTCCAGCTTTGTACCTACTTCTTTTAATGCCGCGTTGTATAGGAAAATGACGGTCTTCCAACTGTCTACATCTTCATAGTTTTTAATTGCATCTTCCATCTGGTGTTCTCCTCTCAACTTGGAAAATCTCCCTTCTCTTTTTATCATCACCAGTATAGCATATTTGTTTCCCACTGTCATAAACTTCATGATTTTTTTAGACTTAATTTTCCACGTCCCGAAGCCTTTCTACCACAGTTGCCCTCCGCATCCTGCGATAACAAATTTCCGACACCAGCCAGGTGATCAGAAGCAAGAATGGAATACTCAGCAAGATCGGTGTCAGGGTAAACTGATATCGGAACATCCACATCTGAGCAGTCACAGCTTTTACGACACCATAGCTGACAATGCTGCCAAGTGACACGCTGAGCAAAATCGTGATTGCTGCATAGAACAGTCCTTCTGCCCACAGGATCCGTTTTTGCTGTCCCACAGTCATCCCAATCGATTCCATCATTGCAAACTCCTGTTTTCTGGACAAGATTGAAGTCGTGATTACATTGACAAAATTGAGGATTCCGATCATCGCCAGAATCAGACTGAGCGCACCACCTGCAATCGAATACATCTGTCTCATCTTTCCGAATTCTTCCAGATAATCCCCTTTTGTTTTATAAGCAAGAGAATTTTTTGTCCCGTCACAAACAGCTTTAAGCCAGGATGTAACTGCTTCTTCATATCCTTCCTTTTCGTCAAAGATCACACGCATCGGCTGCCGCTCTCCCTCCTGTGCTTTCAGTTCTTCTGCCGGAAGAATGCACTCCACTTCAAACGGATAGCCGTAAGACTGATCCCCGACTGCATTTGGAAGCTCTGCCATTTCCAAAATCTCGTATTCTTTTTCTTTTCCATTTTCAAACTGCATCTTCACGCGCTCTCCGACTTGAAACAATGGCATATTGTCTTTATTCGTCACTGTATTATGCTGGTTTACAAGGATATAATCACCGCTTTGAAAGCTGTCCCGGCAGACTGTGCCGTTTCTTCTGGATCCCCAGCACTTCTTCAATCTCCCGGATATAATTCTGATCTACTTTCCCGCCATCCAGTTCGATGGGCAGACAGATATTCTCTTCTACATTCAAAACCGGAACCAGATTATAACTCTGGAATACAAATCCAATCTTTCGTCTCCGAAATACACAAAGCGCATCGTCCTTTAATGAAAAAATATCCTTGCCATCCACATATACTTTTCCGGAAGTTGGACGATCCAGCCCTCCCAGCATATGCAAAAGGGTGGATTTCCCACTGCCAGAAGTTCCTACGACTGCAATAAATTCCCCATTTTCGATGGAAAGATCAATTCCATCCAAAGCACGAACCTGATTTTCTCCTGTTCCATAATATTTTTTCAACGATTCAGTCTTTAAAATTGTTCCCATATCACTGCTCCTCTCTTCTGATTGCCATAATAAAAAGCCTATTCACCTTTTATGAATAGACTTTATCACACAACTCTTTCCTCATTCTTTCTCAAATCTAACAGTTCTGTAAGATTCTTCTGCAGCGCATCTGTTCTCTTATACCTGCAGATAAATCTGAAAACAGGCTCCTTTGACTCCGTTTTTTACTTTGATATAGCCTTTTTGCTTTTTCAAAATCTCACGGGTCAGAAACAACCCAAGCCCGACTCCTTCCCTATCCCGCATCTGCGGGCTTCGATAAAACCGGTCAAACAAATGCGGAACCTCATCCAGATCCACGCCCGGACCTTCATCTTCTATTTCCAGACAGACAAAAAATTCATAACGCCTTACACGCATCCTGACAGTACTTGCTTCTTCGGTATATTTCAACGCATTATCCAAGACATTATAGACCGCTTCTTCGGTCCACTTCCGGTCAAACCATGCCGAGCCGCAGATTTCCCATCCCTGCGTTTCGAACCGGATCTGCCGTTTCTTCCTCGTTTCCTCACCCCGCTTTTCTACCGCCAGAAGAAGGGGCAAGAGGCTCTGCCTCTGCGGAAGCACCTGAATCGTGCCGGACTCCAGCCTGGACACTTTGACTAGGGACTGGATCAAAAAATCCAACAGCTCTGTCTGCTCCAACAGCCGTTCTGCCAGCACCTGCTCTTCTCCGTCAAGACGCTCCTGCAGAAGTTCTCCATACAAACGGAGATTTGCAATCGGAGTTTTGACCTGATGGGAAATATCCGATACCATCTCCTGTACTGCAAAATGTTCTTTTTTCACATTCTCTGCACTCAGCGCAGATGCACTTAGAAAGCGTTTCCACTTTGTCTCCAATCTGGAAAGCATCTTCTCATCATAAGCAGATTCTTCAAACTCTTCTGCAATCGCAGCATCCAGCATATCCTCCAGATGCTCATATGTCTTTCTGCTTACCCACGCCATATTTCCTCCTCTGCCGGCTGCCATACATACCCGATCCCGTACACATTCTGGATAAACTCCGGTCTGGATGGGGTATCTTCCAGCTTTCCTCTCAACCTGCGGATTGCCACAGACAACGCATTTTCATCCACATACTCTGCACCATCCGTCCATACCCGGTCCACTAACATCTGCCTGCTCAGCGTCTGTTTCGGATTTTCCACCAGCAGTTTTAGAATCTTTTGCTCTGTATTGCTCAGGGAAACACTCTGTCCGTCTTTTTCATAATGCATTGCTGCGAAATCAAATCGGAACCGTCCGTCGGTATAACTACTGGTATGCTCCTTTTTGGTCATCCGCAGAAGATTCTCGATCCGTGCCCGCAATACGGCCAGATGAAACGGCTTTGTCACATAATCATTGGCTCCCAGTTCAAATCCCATCACTTCATTCATTTCCAGATCATTCGCTGTCAGCATCAAGACCGGAACCTCGCTCTGGCTTCTGCACATTTTCAAAAAATCATAACCACTGCCATCGGGCAGATTGATATCCAGGATTACCAGGTCAAACCCTTCCCTGTTCCACGCTTCCTGTGCTTCTTTCAAAGTTTCACAACGGGTAAATCGGTAGAAAGCGGTTCCAAGTCCTAATGCAATCCCCTCCCCCAGAGCCCTGTCGTCTTCTATAATGAGTATTTTTTTCATCCAGTTTCATTCCTTTTTTCAGTTTTCCACACATCAGCGGTTTCCGGACAACATTTTCCACACAAAGGACTGTCCTTTTCCACAGATTCGCCAAAACAGTGCGATCAGTGCAAAGCAAAGCGCCGGAAGCAGGAAAAACAAGAGGATCCCCGGCCACATGGAAGCAGAAAGATACTTACTCACCAGTACGTTCATCCCCCGCACGATCAGAAAATGGGTCATATAAACCATAAACGTGTGTTTCTGCCAGCCTGCCGCTGCTGGAAGGGGCAGCTTGCACACCAGACACCACAGCGCCGCCGCAAACAACAACAGATACATCAGATTGGTAAACATACTCGGTGAATGTTTGAAAAAATAGTATGCCAACACGGCAAAGATTACACTGGCAAGCAACAGCAGCCAGCTTGTATGCTTTTCTTCCACCGCACCGCTTCCGTGGATTCCAATATAGCCGCCGGTCATATAGATAAACAGCCAGTTGCAAAATGCCTGTACCTGCACACCTCCGACTGCCAGATTTCCACAGACTCCTGTACTGTCAATGACAAGCAGCAGCACGATCGCCACGATCCCCATGTACTTATTGCTGATCAGCAGATAGATCAACGGAGACAATACCACAAACAGGATCAAAAACTGTAAAAACCATAAAAACGCACAATACCGGTAATTAAGCACTGCATCCACGATTCCCTTCCAGGAAACTGCAATCGGCGGCTCATGAAATACCGCACGAAGCGGAGTAATATACGATACTCCTACATGGATGAAGTAATACAGAAGAGTCCAGATCACATAAGGGATCAAAAGTCCCACAAATCTCGTCTTATATTTTTCCAGCACTTTTCCCCAGGAATAATTCCGGTAAAACAAATATCCGGAGCACAGGAAAAATCCTGCCACACCAACGATCGCAATATCGGAAACAATCGTCTGCTCAATCTGCTGAAACAATGGTTTGCCATCGATCAGCACTGCTTCCGTAAAGACGTCTGTGTTCTGCGCATGGATCCAGACAACAAAAATGCACAATATGAAATTGTACCATGTAACCCGATTGCTGAATGTACTCTTATTCATAGTCTACTCCTCGATGATCTGGATCTCCAGATAGTCAAAATCAATGGAATCCACAAAATTATCCTGATAAAATCTCGCCTTTGCATGACGCTTAAACTCTGCGATCGTCACATCCAGCCAAATCGGTTTGCTGAGATCAAACTCGTAGCAGATCTCCTCCAGTGCATTGAAAATTTTATGTGTGCGCGTCTCATCCGAATCGTCACAGATCACCGTGTCTCGCAGCATCCTGTTGTCTTTAAATTCTTTTCCCCATAATCGAAACATGATTTTTCTCCTTTTTGCAATCTATTTTATGCTTTTCAGGAGTTTGTGTCAATTGTTTTCATCCCACCTTCTTTTACAAAAGAAAAGCCCATCCACAGAAAATATATTTTCTGTAAACAGACTTTTCTCGCTTCTTCTCTTTATTCGTTATGGATGGCTGCCAGAGGGCTTAAACGCATCGCACGCAGCGCCGGAAAATATCCGGCTGCCATGCCCACGAATACGGAAAAAAGCATGGATGCTGCTGCCAGCCAGAATGGAATGTAAGAAATATTTCCTTCCATTCCCAATGTTCCACTGCTTGCAACAACCGCGTTGATCACAAATGACAGCAAATAACTTAACACATTTCCGATGAGTCCGCCTATGAACCCAATGAAGGCTGCCTCCAACAGAAACATCTGCTTAATATTTCGCAGACTGCATCCTAATACCTTGATCACACCAATCTCCTTGGTACGCTCATAAATAGACATCATCATGGTATTGGCAATCCCGATGGCTGCCACAAACAGAGACACTGCTCCAATTCCGCCTAACACCGCCTGTACCATTGCAAACTGTTTCTTCATGCTGTTCATATATTCCACATTGGTGCTGACCTGAAATCCCATATTTCGGATCTCTGTCGACAATGCATCTACATTGGCAATATCATCCGCCTTCACTTTCAAAGAAGTATATACAAAGTCTTTGTACGGTTTTCCGGATTTTGTAGTAGGCTGTCCGGGAATGGCTCTTCCGCGGAATTCTTTTTTCAACATGGTTTTCAATGTATTCAGATCACAATATACGAAATAAGAATGTGCATTGTAGGTGTCAACATCTCCTTCTACCATACCGCTTGCATGTACCACATGTTTTTTCGGCGGACCACTGTTTTGCTGGGAATCGGTGTCTCCTCCCCCCGCCGGATCGGAAGTTCCCATGGACGGAGACTGCGCAGAATAATACGCCTGTTCATCCAGGATCAGAAACAGAGATTCATTTGCCAGATCGATTTCCGGAAGAACTCCCGTCTCCCAGTACATTTTTCCTGTTGATTCTTCTGAAAAATTTGTGATCACATTATTTCCGATCACCAACTCCAATTCGGAACTCCCAGCTTTTGGAAGCCTTCCGCCTGGTGCCAGCTTGATATTCAGATTCTTCAGACCTTCTTCTGTCATCCCGGTCAGAGGACAATACCCGATATAGCCATTCTTTTTCAAAAGAGCACTGATTTCCAGAACGGGCTGTACATCTGTCACATGTTCCAGCTGTTTTATCTGCTCCACCACATCATCTGTGGTGTACTTCGTTGCTTCTTCACTATTACTTCCATCAGACATATACATGCCTCCCTGCATGGAGTCTTTCCCGGTAACTGTGAGACTGGTGACGCCCCCTGACTGCTCAATTTCCTGATACATCGTCTCCTGCAGACCCAACCCCAGAGAAATCATCACGACAATGGATGCAGTACCGATCACAACACCAAGCACAGTCAAAAATGTCCGAAGTTTTCTCCGTTTCAGACTGTTGCTACTCATCCTCAGTAAATCGATCCACCTCATTCAACAAGTCCTCCTCTTCCAAAGCCGCCATTTTTTTCTTCTTATATCTGCGAACCAGTACGATCGCAGCAATTCCGGCTACGATTACAACTGCGATCACAATCGGCACAACTGGAAGTCCCTGTTCCGGAGCTTCCCCCTCCATTGGCATCATATCCGTTGTTGGATCCGATGCCGGCATTACAGTCAGAGAAAACTCTTTTTCCATAGTTGCACCTTTTCCTGACTCGTCTTCATATGAGATCACTATCTTACACTTCTGTGTCTCGTCCATTTCCTGATTGGCTGTCACAATCCCGTCAATAGATCCGGTTGCACCGGATTCGATATTTCCTATAAACAGCTCTTTTCCTGTCAGTCCTTCTCCTTCAAATCGTGCTTTTACATTGTAAAGTTTGATCCGTCCGGTGTTGTACAGGCTGCATGTAATGTTCGCTTCCTCTCCTACTGCAACTGATTCCGGAGCTACCTCGATCTCACTTAATTCAAATCTGGCTGCCTGTTTGACCGGAATGGCCAGACTGGACGCACTCTCAAACTGTGTGGCATTCCCATCTTCATACTTCATGGACATGGCAATACTGTATGGCTTCTGCACCAGATCGGCTCTTGCATTTAGTTCAATCGAAATATCTTTTGTTCCGCCTGCCGGGATTCCATCCAGATAAATGGAACTGGAACCGGATGCCGGTAAAAATGCCGGAGCTTCTGCCGCTGCATCAGTTCCTGCTGCCGGAGCCTGCAGATCAAATAACATATTGGAAACTGCTGTAGTCGCAGATGTATTTTTCAGATGGATGATCAGTCGGAAATTGCTTCCTGCGTTCACCTCTCCCGGATCTGTATTGAAGCCAGTCACAATCACACGTGGCACAGATGCAGATGCCGGATCTGCTCCGCCGCCACCGCCGGAAATAATCGGATCACTGTTCATAATACCGCCTGACAGATCTCCGCCACTCTGTGGTTCCTGCGGTACTTCCGGCTGCTCATTGTCATTCGGCTGTTGTGCCGGTTTGGCAGTCGTCTTTGCAAAAATGTACGGGGTACTTTGGAACTGATTTTCCCCATCATCATATGCAACAGAAAAAGACAGTTTATAAGACTTTGTCTCTACATCCTCCCGGACTTTCAAATCCTTCCACACTGCTTCTGCATACTCGCCTGCCGGAATGGCTCCCAGTTCCAGTTCATTGTTCATATTTTGGATCTCAAAAGGCCAGCTTGCTGCATCATCTAAAACCGGAGAAATTTTTACATTTCCCGCATCCTGTGTTCCTTTGTTCCACACCCGGATCAGCAATTCACCAGTTTCTCCTGCCTGAAACTGTGGTGTTGTCTGACCATCTCCAAGTGTCAGCCGGATTGTAGGAATGGCCTGCTCCTTCGCCTGTACCCGGATTGGAAGCAGCATCACTGCCACCAGCACAACACTCATGATCACTCCCATCGTCTGTTTCCATCGTCTCATTGTTCATTTCCTCCCTGCTCTGCATGTTCCTCTGCTTTTTTTCGATTTTCTTCCACTTTAACGATCTTACCGTCTATGATATGAAAAATACGGTCTGCATATCCCGCCAGATGATCATCATGTGTTACCATAACCAGTGTTTTTTTCTGTTTTCGGACCACCTGCTGCATCAGCGCCATCACTTCCCGTGACGTGCGGGAATCCAGATTTCCGGTTGGTTCATCTGCAAAAATGATCTTGGGATCCACTACCAGCGCTCTTGCCACACCGACTCTTTGCTGTTGTCCTCCGGACATCTGATTCGGCAGATGCTTTTTATGTTTTTTTAATTTTACCAGATCCAGCATCTGGTCTGCCCGCTTCAACCGTTCTGCTTTTGGAACGCCCCGGAAACTCAGTGGAAGCGCCACATTCTCCAATGCATTCATACTTCCCAATAACTGGAAAGATTGAAAGATAAACCCGACTTTTTCACGCCTGAATTTTACAAGCTGATCTTCTTTTAAATTCTCAATATGCTGCCCATCTATGATCACCTCGCCTTTGGTAGGCTTTTCCAGACCTGCCAGCATATTCGGCATGGTAGACTTTCCCGATCCGGATGTTCCTACAATGGCACAGAACTCTCCTTCATAAATCTCCAGGCTGACCCCATTGAGCGCTCTCACCACAGAATCTCCCAGCTTATACAATTTATATAGATCCTTTACTTCAATTACCTTTTTCACGCCAAACCTCCTCCCAATGCATTTTATTATATCAACCATTTTAAAATTTTCTTCTTTGTAAATCTTTAAATTTTTCTTAAGATTGCAATAAAATTCTTATCTATTGACTTTCATCAAACAATGTCCTTCGCGGACTCTCTCTTGCAGGATTTTTGCTGCTGTTTCTGACGGATTTTCTACAGCCCTGGATGTTTGTTGCATTTACCTTTCTCTTTAATAGTATTGAAGCATTCCGCATTCCTGCGGGGATTTCTTATCTGCCAAAAGTGCTTGCCAAAGAAGAGCTCGATGAGGGAATCAATTTTAATCAGATCAGCTCCCAGGTCTGTATGATCGCTGGAACTGCTGCAGGAGGAGTTTTTGTGGCCATATCCCCCAGCCTTGCCATCGGTCTGGATTTGATGAGTTTTTTCCTTTCTGCATGTTTGATTGGTTCGATGAAAGTAGACGAAGCCCTGGATGTAGCTATTACGCAAAATAATTACTGGGCGAATCTAAAAGGAGGCATTCTTTATTTTTTAAAAAACAAGTTGTTTCTTCTGTTTGGCAGCGGAGCTTTGTTATGCAATGCACTTGCCACGATTCTTTCCTCCCTTTCCGTAGCCTACATCAGCGGAATCTTGCACAAATCCTCCGAACACCTTGCCTGCTCTGATATTCTGACGACTTTATCGAGCCTGTTGCTTCTGTTTTTCTATCCGAAAATCCAGAAGTGGATCCGTCCGTCTTTCATCTATGCCGGGTGTTCTCTTGGGATATGGGGACTGTTTTGTATCCATGGATGCTGTATGGGAATTTTCCAGGCCTTTCTCAATACGACGTTTGTCAAAATTGTAGAACCTGATTACCTGGCTCGTGCCACTGGTTTTTTTAATTCTGCCGGAAGTGCGGTCATGCCAGTTCTTTCTTTTCTGCTTGCGGGAATTGTACATTATATAGAAATTCCCATGATCTTTCTTGGAACGGGAATCTTTTCTCTTTTTCTTCTTTTTCTTTTCAAGATCAGCAAATGCGGAGACTTTTTTGACCGGGAAATATCGAAACTCAAATAAGAATATTTAGAAAGGAATACTTTGAATCATAAAAAAACTGACACCTGATTTATATGCAGAAGCATTTGGAATTTTAACACGAAAACTTTTAGAGGAGGACTGTCTCGCGACGCGTAATAGTATTCTTACAAAGAGGCCGGAAAAAAACTGATCACAGAGCTTTTTCAACCTTTGCTGGAAATGATGGAAGCTTCTGAATCGCTCACACCGAATCTCTCAAATCCACTTTATACACAGCTTTCACCGCCAGATGAGGGCAATGTTCCTACTTTTTTCATTCGTGATTTCTTTTACATCTACTATGATATCATGGAACACGACGTCTCGTTTGACGATATCTGCAGGCATTTTGAAGATGATCACGGCGCAAAATGGACCGCTTCCATCCTTCATCTTGAGGAAACGCCTTCTGATCCAGTATCCTGTGTCCTGAAAAGTTCTCTGGATGCTCCTGAAAAACTTGCCATGCTGCAGATTTTATTAGATGGAAAAACCTGGATAGAAGAATGTCTTCTCCTGTTAAAACAAATCGCCGCCGCTATTGAGCCGATTTTGAACAAATATCATTCTCTTTACACATACTGCGATACTCTGGTTTCCTCCAAAGACTGTCAGAAAATCCTGCTTCGCAGAATAGGAACGACACTCCCTCAGGACACCTGTATCCTCCCTTGTCTTTCCTTTTGTAACATGGCTGATTTTTATATTTCTTTTACTGCTAAAACACAATGTTCCAATATTCTCCGTCTGGGTATTCTGTTCTGTGCGATTGACTTTTTTCTTCCAGAAGACTTTACACCCGATCAGATCAGCGAACATCTGAAAATGCTCTCTGATCCTACCAAACTGGCAATTCTTGCCATTTTAAAAAAGAGCTCACTTACCAGAGTGATCTGGCAAAAAGGCTCTCTTTAACAACTGCAACGATCTCACATCATATGAACCTGCTGTATCTGAATAGTTTTGTATGCCATGAAGTCCGCAATAACAAGCTATACTATTTCTACCAGTCAGATATGGTAGAACATACAGTAAACCAGCTTTTCCAGTATCTGGATTCCTGACACCCCTACTCGATCTGCCAGTCAATGGATGCCACACCGTGTTCTTCCAGAAAACGATTGGTCTGACTAAATGGCTTGCTTCCAAAAAATCCTCTGTATGCAGACAAAGGACTTGGATGCGGCGCTTCTAAGATCAGATGCTTCGGATTATTGAGCATCCGCTTTTTGCGCTGCGCTGGCGCTCCCCACAATATAAACACGATCGGCCGATCCTGGGCATTGACTGCCTGGATCGCGGCATCTGTAAATTCTTCCCAGCCGATCCCTCTGTGGGAATTCGCCTCGTGCGCCCGCACCGTCAGCACCGTATTGAGCATCAGGATTCCCTGTTTAGCCCACTTGGTCAGACAGCCGTGATCCGGGATCGCGCATCCCAGGTCATCGTGCAGCTCCTGATAAATATTCACCAGAGACGGCGGCACCCGGACTCCTTTTTGTACGGAAAAACAAAGTCCATGAGCCTGATTAAAATTATGATAGGGATCCTGTCCTAAGATCACAACCTTTACATCTTTCAAAGGAGTCAGATGAAACGCATTAAAAATATCGTTTGCAGGAGGAAAAATCTGTCTGGTCCGATATTCCTCATTCACCGTCTGAAATAATGTCTTGTAATACGGCTTCTTAAATTCTCCTTTTAACGCTTCATACCAGTCTCCGTTGATTCCTGCCATGCTGTATCCTTCCTTTCACTTTTGTTCTATAATCTCACGGGAACTCCCTGTTCCCGCAAATATGATTTGACCTGTCGGATCTCCAGCTCTTTGTAATGAAATAAAGAGGCTGCCAATGCGGCATCTGCCCCGCCTTCTGTCAGAGCTTCTTTAAAGTGCTCCACTGTTCCTGCCCCACCGGATGCAATCACCGGAATGGAGACACTCTCAGAAATCGCTTTTGTCAGTTCCAGATCGTACCCCGCCTTCGTCCCGTCACAGTCCATGCTGGTCAGAAGAATCTCTCCTGCTCCAAGATGCTCTGCCTGTTTGGCCCATTCTATGGCATCGATCCCGACGTCCACTCGTCCCCCATGTTTATAGATATTCCATCCGCTTCCATCTTCTCTCTTTCTGGCATCGATCGCCACAACCACACACTGGCTGCCAAACTTCTCTGCCGCCTTCCGGATGAGCTGTGGATTATCAATGGCAGAAGAATTGATGGAAATCTTGTCTGCCCCTTCTCGAAGTAAGACCTTAAAATCCTCTACCGTGCGGATCCCACCTCCCACTGTAAACGGAATAAAAACACATTTTGCCACTTCTCTCACCATATCGATGACCGTTCCTCTGCCATCCGAAGAAGCTGTAATATCCAGAAAAACCAGTTCGTCCGCACCAGCCGCATCATATGCTTTCGCAATTTCCACCGGATCTCCTGCATCTTTCAGATCTACAAAGTTCACACCCTTGACTACACGCCCGTTTTTCACATCCAGGCATGGAATGATCCTTTTTGTAAACATTGTCCCCCTCCTTACAGCTCTACAAAATTTTTCAAAATCTTCAAACCAATCCCTCCGCTCTTTTCCGGATGAAACTGGCAGGCAAATATATTTCCTTCTTCCACAGCCACATGAATCGAAACGCCATATTCTGCAGTCGCTTTGACGATAGAAGCATCTGCTGCCTCCAGATAATAAGAGTGGACAAAATAGACATAGGCGCCCTCATCCAGCCCATAAAACAACTTTCCCTTTTGGGGAAAATGCAGAGAATTCCATCCCATATGCGGGATTTTCAGCCCTTGTTGAGAAGGAATCCGCTTGATGGTTCCTTTCAAAATTCCCAGACCTTTTACCACCGGCGCCTCTTCGCTTGTTTCAAATAACAATTGAAGTCCGAGACAGATCCCCAAAAATGGGATCTGCCGTCTGGCCGCCTCCCGGATCACCTCGTCCAGACCGGTCTGTTTAAGCTGCGTCATCGCATCTCCAAACGCTCCGACACCTGGAAGTATGATTTTTTCAGCATTTAAAATCGTATCTCTGTCATCTGTCACCACAACCGATTCTCCAAGGGCGAGCAGTGCTTTTTCCACACTTCGGATATTTCCTGCTCCATAGTCGATAATTGCTGTCATTTCTCATACTCCTTTCGCCCAAACATTCCTGTAAAAAAGACATACAAAACACCTCCTGTCTCCAGGCGGCATGTTGTATGCCTGCACTTGCAGATTATTTTACCGCATTTTTTTCTTCCTGTAAAGCGCATTTCCCGTCCAGTTCAAACCAGAATTCCACCCCGTTGTCAAAGTTTCTGACTCCGTATTTCTGGTGGAAAGATTCCATAATCGCTTTTACGATGGAGAGGCCGATTCCATTGCCCCCATACTCTCTCGTATGTGCTTTATCCACTTTGTAAAACTTGTCCCACAATTTATCAAGATCCTCCGGTGGAATCGGATTTCCACTGTTGAATACGGACACCCGTACAGTATCTCCTTTGGAAATCACTTTCACCTCGATCCTTCTCTCATGATCCACATGATGGATCGCATTGGTCAAATAGTTGCGAATCACCTGCTCCGTCTTAAATTCGTCCGCCCATACACAAACCGGATGCTCTCCGATAAACTCTACTTTTGCATCTGCCTGCTGAATGAGGATCTCACAGCTTTGAATCACTCCCTGTACCAGTCCCGACACATCAAATCGTTCGAACTCTACTTTCTCATTTCCAAACTCCAGCTGATTCAATGTCAGAAGATTTTTTACCATCCGGTTCATCTTGGAAGCCTCATCCATGATTACATCACAATAAAATTCTCGGCTCTCCGGATCGTCGCTAACCCCTTCTTTCAGACCTTCTGCATACCCCTGGATCAATGCCAAAGGTGTCTTAAGTTCATGGGAAACATTTCCCAAAAACTCATTGCGCATATCTTCCATCTTTTCTTTTTGCTCAATATCCTTCAGCAATTCGTTATTTGCCTGCTTTAATTCCGAGATGGTCTTTTCCAGACGTTCAGACATGAGATTAAAATTATTTCCCAAGATACCGATCTCATCTTCTCCACCTCTGGTATAGCGCGCATCAAAATCCAGCTCCGACATTCGCCTGGACAGCGTAGAAAGCTCCGTGATGGGCTCCGTGATCTTTCTGGCAAACAAAGACACCAGCATCCCCCCAAGAACCAGGGCGGCAATTCCAATGTAGATCAGCAGCTTGTTAGCCAGCGCACTGCTCTCCCAGATACTGTCCAGAGGACTTCGCAGAATAAAGGTCGAACCATTGGAATACGTGCCCCACATCTCCAGATAATCCATCCCCACCGCCATATCCCGGGTCTTTCGGATCTCATATCCGTCGCCTTTCTCCAAAATCTCTCCATATTCCTGATTCTGATTGAACAGATATCCACGAAGCTGACTGAAGAGCTGTTCTTTGTCTCCACGGGGAGCGAAGATCACCTGCTCCCGATCCAGAACCACCATGGAAATATTGGTCCGCTCCATCTCTTTCCATACCCGGTCATCTTCTGTCAACCGTCCTTTTTCCATGGCAAATCCTACCGTATCATGGACTTCCATCAAATCCTGCTGTTTATGGAGCAGATAATATTCCTGCAAAAACTTGGAATATACCGCAACTGTCATGACCAGGATAAAAATGATCAGGCCACTGAATACTATGGTCATCTGACGCTTAATCGAATGTTTCATTGCTCTACCTCAAATTTATATCCCATGCCCCAGATGGTCTTGATATATTCGCCTTTCTCTCCCAGCTTACTCCGAAGCTTTTTGACATGGGTATCGATCGTTCTGGCATCTCCAAAATAGTCATAATTCCACACATTATTCAAAATCTTTTCCCGGGACAGTGCGATCCCCTGATTCTCCATAAAATAGGTCAGCAACTCAAATTCTTTAAAACTCAGATCCACAAAATCTCCATCAATGGAAACAGTATGCGCCGTCTTGTCCACTGTAATCCCGCCTGCTTCCAACTCTTCCGTCTGACTGCTCCCCTGAGTTCTGCGCAGAATGGCCTCCACTCTCGCTACCAGGATCTTCGGGCTGAACGGCTTGGAAATATACTCATCGATCCCAAGTTCAAATCCCTGCAGTTCATCCCGCTCTTCCGAGCGTGCAGTCAGCATAATGATCGGCACTTTGGAATGCATCCGGATCTCCCGGCACACCTGCCATCCATCCATCCGGGGCATCATTACATCTAAAATAATCAGACCGATTTCTTTGTCTTCATAAAAAAGATCCATGGCCTCCACACCATCTGCTGCTTCCAGAACTGTATATCCCTGCCGTACAAGAAAGTCTTTTACCAGCTTTCTCATCCTGCTTTCATCATCTACTACCAGAATTTTTATCTTCTCCATCTTTTCTCACTCCTACTTTTCCTTTGCTTCATCATAACAAAGATTTATGTCCGTATTGTGAAATTTTTCAATTATTCCACGCTCTTTAACGATTCCACCATATCGATCTTTCGAAGTTTAAAATACATAACCAGATTGACCAGTACAGAAAAGGCAAGTGTGATCAAAAAACTGTATCCATAGCTGGCTGTATCGATATTCCGACCAAACATCGTAGAATCCACCTCTACGGTTACGATCACGAATCGGTGCAGGATATTTCCAAGAAGCATTCCTGCCACACCTCCGATCACCGTCAGGATCATATTTTCACGATATACATAGGCTGATACTTCATTGTCATAGAAACCAAGAACCTTCAGCGTTGCCATCTCCCGCCTACGCTCTGTAATGTTGATGCTGTTGAGATTATACAGCACGACAAATGCCAGCATGCCTGCCGAGATCACCAGAACTCCCATGACAATATCCAGGCTGCCCAGCATGTCATCCAACTGTTCTTCAATAGACTTTGTATAGCTGATATTCAAAGCGCCTTCTCGCTCCAGTACCGTCTCTCCCAGATCTTCCAATTGTTCTTTCTGATCTTCTTTCATCTGGAAATATACGCTGTTATACTCTGGATTTTTACCGTACAAGGACTGATACAGCTCCGGCTCTATGTACAGATAGTGTCCCATATAATTTTCACAGATCTTCCCAACTTTGACTTCCACATCTTTTTTGCCTTCCTGACAGACGGTGATCCTATCTCCCTGTGTCACATCCAGAAGTCTTGCCATCTTCTCTGTCAGAATCGCACCTTCTGATCCCAGATCATATCTGGTACGGGACTTTCGATCCCGAAAGACCACCAATTCCTCAAAATCATGCAGATCCTCCGGAACATTGATATAAATATCCCGTTCTTCTGTCCCAGATTTTACCGTTGCCTGTCCCAGATATCCCTTCGCAGTCCGTTCTACCCGGTCATCCCAGTATAATTCCTGCTCTACATTATTCTGCTCCTGCTCACTGGCTCCGGTATTCAAAATAATATTCGCATCGTAAAGCTGAAGTTCATGGTATTGGATGTTCGCGATGGCAAAGATCGAATCCCGCAGTCCAAATCCTACTAAAAGAAGTGCCATGCAGCCCCCGATTCCAAATACGGTCATAAAAAAACGTTTTTTATACCGAAGTAAATTGCGGATCGTTGCCTTCCAGATAAAATTAAACTGACTCCACAATGATGGAATTTTCTCCAGAAATACCCGCTTTCCTTTCTTTGGCGCAGGCGGACGCATCAATTCTGCCGCCTGTTCTCTTAACTCTTTATAGCAGGAAAACAATGTTGCTCCCATGGTACACAGCAAGGCTGTCGCAGAAGCCAGAATTCCATAATATAGATGATATGGAATTTCTACATTGTGCATATGCGGATACATGATCCCATACGCTGTAACAATAATATATGGCAGAAGTTTTTCTCCTGCCAGAACCCCGAAGATGCAGCCTCCTACGGTTGCCCAGAATGCATATCCCAGATATTTTCCGGCAATGGAAAATCGGGAGTATCCAAGCGCTTTGAGAGTTCCGATCTGGGTTCTTTGTTCCTCTACCATACGCGTCATGGAAGTCAGACTGATCAACGCCGCAACCAGAAAAAACAGCACCGGAAATACCTGTCCTATGGCTCGCATGCGGTCTGCATTTTCTCCATAGCCACTGTATTCTGTCAAATCTTCCCTGTCATTTACATACCACTTTCCCTGTTCCAGACTGTTCTTTTGCTGGTCGATCTGCTGTTGGATCTGTGGCACAGCGACTGCCATTGCCTCCGGCGGTACTTGCGCCAGCAATTCCGCCTGTTTCTGATCCATCTGTTTCAACAGTGCATCCCGCCGTATCTCTTCACGCTCTAAACGGATTGCCTCCATCCGTTCTTTTACATCGTTTACCGGTTTCTTATACTCCGCTGTAAATGCAGTCTTTTCTTTTGCCCCTTCGACCTGGATGGCAATCTCCGAATACGCATCCATCTGAAAACTCTCCGGAAGTACAGACACAAAGCCGCTCACACTCCCGTTTCCGATCATACTGCTCCCTCTGGAAAACGAAATGTACTGAGGACTGCTCACACTTCCCACGATCTGAAAGCTGCTCTGTGTCAGTTCCTCTGTCACTTCTGTCCCTGTATCTGTCAGAAACGTGATCTCGTCCCCGATCTGATGCCCACTGGAAGCCAGAAAGTCCGCATCCACCACACATTCCCCTGTATGTTCCGGCATGCGTCCTTTTTCTACTGTCAATTCATTGATCCCATCCTGTATAGAAAATAAATGTACCACTTTCTGACTGCCGTCCACATCACAGAGTGCATCCATTGTATATACCGGCTGTGCCTTACTCACACCAGATATTCCCTCGATCGTATGCAAATCTTCTTCTGTCAGGCCCAGGGGACTCACAATCTGGAGGTCCATCAATTTCTTTTCATCAAAATATGCATCCCCTGACAGCCTCATATCCGGCTCTGCAGAACGGATTCCGGAAAAAAATGCCGTTCCTATGGCAACAATGAAAAAAATAGAGAGAAATCTTCCGAAACTCTTTCGTATTTCCATATAAAAATCTTTTCGTAATGCTTTCTTTCTCATCCCGTCACCTTACCATTCAATCTCATCTATGGATACCGGATTCTCATTGATCTTCATACTGGAAACTTTTCCATTCTTGATCTTGATCAGCCGATCTGCCATGGGCGCCAGTGCGGAATTGTGTGTGATCACGATCACAGTCATTCCCTTTTCTCTGCACATATCCTGTAAAATCTTTAAAATCGCCTTTCCGGTATTATAATCCAACGCCCCGGTGGGCTCATCACATAACAACAGCTTTGGATTCTTTGCAAGCGCTCTGGCAATGGACACTCTCTGCTGCTCTCCGCCGGAAAGCTGTGCCGGAAAGTTGTCCATCCGCTGTTCCAATCCGACTTCTTTTAAGACAGTTTTCGCATCCAGAGGATTCTTGCAGATCTGCAGCGCCATCTCGACATTTTCCAGAGCCGTTAGGTTGGGGATGAGATTATAAAACTGAAATACAAATCCAATATCATCCCTTCGATATCCGGTCAGCTGTCTTGCACTATACTTTGTAATATCCTGTCCATCTACAGAAATACGGCCGCTGCTGGCTGTATCCATTCCTCCCAGAATATTCAAAACCGTCGTCTTTCCGGCTCCGCTGGGACCCACGATCACCACAAACTCTCCTTTTTCTATAGAGAAATCAATTCCGTCAACTGCCCGGATTTCCACTTCTCCCATATGATAAATCTTTGTAATATTTTCTAATTTCACAAATGCATCCATCCATTTTCGTCCTTTCCGTTTTATGATCCGCACCTGTGGTATTTCCCACTGTTTTGTTCTCTATGGCTCATTATATCACGGAGCAAAAAAAGAAACAGTTCTTTTTTTGTGAACTGTTTCTGAAAATTCAATAAATTTCATCAATATTCCATTCATCATTCTGCCACTTGATCCGCGCTCTTTTTCTTCTTTCCGCTTCCAGTTTCCGCTTACGGATCCTTCGTATCTGCAGTACTCTCAGATAAAAGATACCTCCTGCAAGCATGGCAGCAACTGCAAGACTGATTGGCAGCACAATCTTCCACATAGCAAGCTTCTTCTGATACACCACAGAAATCTTGTGCGCTCCCTGTACGGACTTTACCGTATACTTATTTTGATACTTTTCCACATCAATTTCTTTGCGATCCAATGTTACCGATTCAATCCGGTATCCTTCTTTTTCCGGATAGGAAGCTGCAAAGGACTCTCCCCTCAATACGGTCTTTTTCGAAATGGACGGCTTCTCTTCTCCCATCTGCGTACTTACCTGTACTTCATATGCATAAGGGACTTCCGTTCGATACAGTCTGATTTTATTAGTTCCATCCGCCAGTGTCACATTGACCGCTGCAAGAAATACTCCGGGCTCCAGCTCGCAGATAGACTCCGGCTCATCCCGAACTACTGCGTCTTCAAAGGCAAAATCCAATTTTTCATAATATAACAGCTTTTTCTGTGAAACAGAATACACATTCAGGAAATCCCCGTTTCCCGTAAATAAGGTCAGCGGAAAATTCAGAATATAATCTTCTGTTACGCACAGATCCTGATAGTTTCCATCTCCGTCATAACCTCCCAGGTCTCCCAGATCCTCGATTACCTGAAACTGCGCATTTAAAATTTTAAACTGGTAGTCTCCATCTTGATTGGTCTGAATTACATAGCGGTCATTTTTCAAGTCATATCCGATTCCCAGAATATTATAGGCATCTGATACTTTCACTTTTCTCTTCCACTTCAGCGTATCTGCATCCATGATGAACAGACAGCCTCTATTTTCCGATTGATAGCTGGTATACAGGCTGACCGCAATCTCATTGGTATTTGGATTGTATGCCATTCCATTGGCATGTTCATAATCCGTTTCCTGTACCTGTTTCGCAAGCGAATATGGCTCTACTGGATTGCCATTCTCATCCCGATCCTTTCTATAATATGCCTTGACAATATCCGGCTGACCGCTTCCATCCAGTACATTTTCCAGACAGATGATATAATCTTCTGTGGCACACACAGACTGGATCACTCCGTGTTCTGTTTCGATCTTGTCCTCCTTTACCATTTCCCAGGACAGATTTGTAAAGGCTTCCGGTGATGCGATCTGAGCCTGCGCTGAAATGGAACAGCATAGAAACAGGAGCAGGATGAGCACCATGCGAATGCCCCATGACTTACTTCTCACAGTACCAGTTCCTCCCATTCCTCTCCGGCACCAAATGTGCAGTGGAAACGCTTTGGAAGTTCACAGTCTCTCAGCAGATAATTCTGATACTTCATGACCAGATCTGCTGCCACAGAAATTGCTCCCTCATATAACTTGTCTAACAAAAGACAATACTGTTCGCATTGAGGATTTGCCGTCTCACTCATCACCAGCCCGTGAAACCGATCATACTGACGTACTATTTTCATAGCGCCAAACACCAGATTTCGCTTTCTTTTTCCAGGTGCATAAAGGGCCTGATGGCAAAGTTTCATCCCTTTTAGCGCCTTTTGCACCTGCTTTTCTGTCAGATTTTCAAAAAACGGCGCGATTACCTGTGCATTTTCTTCTGTCGCAGCAATATGCTCTGTCTGTTTGTAAGTCAGCGGATCCTTTCCATCTTTTGAAAGCAGATAACGGTCAAACTCCATCTCAATCTCAGAATGGCTGATCCCACTTTTCTGGATCATCTTCTCAATATACGGATGGCATTCACTGTCCAATACAAAATGACAGATAAATCCATAAATGTAAGCTCGCTTCTTTGCCTGATCCTCTGCCCCGGCGATCACCTGCGCCGCTTTTACAAAAAATGGATCCGCCATCTTCCTGTGCATCCCAAATCCCTGTCCGCTCACTGCATTTGGAACAGGTGCATGATAATAAAATAAAATATCCGGTCCATGCAGCCCGATATCAAACAGCTCTCTGTTTGTCTCCATTGCCGCTCTGATCCTCCTTGGAAGTACTTCCAGGACATCTTTTCCAAATCGATAGTGTGTATATGTTGTCGGCATAGACTTTCCCCTTTCTGTCTCGACCCAAAACTCCCCTGCTGTGATTATTTCAAAACTTATTTTATATCTTATCACAATTTTCCGGAAAATAAACGAAATTTCCAAATCTGTTACAAGTTTCCCCTTGACTTTTTCTCAGATTCTCCTATATTATAAATAGAACGGTGACAAACCGTCTGATTCAGGGCTTGTACTGGTTTCGACAGGGGTCTTGAAGATGGAGAAGCTATCCGCAGGCAGATGCGTCAAATCGCAAACTTAAAATTAAACGCAGACGAAAATTACGCGTTAGCAGCCTAGTTGCTGCTTGTCAGCCTCAGGGCACTCACACCTTGAGAATCTGGCATCGACTTTTGTGAGAAACGATGGCAGTTAAGCTTTGCGCTGTCAGGCGTATTATGAAGCTACCGAAGCTGTAAGGATGTCCGTTTTCGTGCAGCCGGGGGAATCTTAAAGAACTGACTATGATAGTAGAAGTACATGGGATAGGCTTTTGGACGCGGGTTCGACTCCCGCCAGGTCCACTATAGAGGGAATCGCGAAGAATCGCAGATTCCCTTTTTTACTGGGTTTTTTAAATATACTATTTCCAAGAAAATTATCGTATTTTATCATTTGTGTTGTATTTTATATATCTATACAACACGAGATACAACACGAAAATGGTACATACTTCTATCTCCTGCTAAATCCTGTTCTAATATACAACTTTCCCAATCACTTCTTGTACTTTTTCAGACTGTATCAGCATTCTCATCTTCTCATCCCCATCCTCAACCTCAGGTTTGCCACACCTAATGCTGTCTTGGTGCTCCGACACACAACACTTTTTATACCAGCACTCACCCATAAAAGAACCCTTAACAGACCACTTCTCGTTTTGTGTAAACTCGCCAACCAATGATTTCATTACCCGTTCTGTAGAATATCTCTTAAAACCAGCTATATACTGTAATGTCTTCTCATCATCAATCTTTAACAAATTGATTTTATGGTTCTCAACTGCTGTCAAAACTTCTTCACGAATCTTAACTCTATCTGTCTTTCCAGCGCCTGTCCATTCCACCAACTTATCAAACGCCAGAATCAGGTGCTCAAAACAAATCATATCCAGAATTATAATCTTTCCATCTGATTTCTCTTCGATTGATTTTAAAACACGATATTTGTTACGAATATCCTGATTATCCACCACATAATCAAATGCAATATAATATTTATCGTCATCTTCCATTTCTAAATCTAATACCGCATCCAATAACCCCTGATTACTTCCTTTGCTTTCAACTACAAGCTCATCATCAAAGAAAAGTTGATTCACCAATTTCCAGAAATGAAACCCTGCACCGGTATCTTCTGTCCATAAATATCTCATATCACAACTCCTCTTCCAGTGTTATCCTATTACTATCAAACTTCAACACCTTAAAACTCTTATCTGATACATTAAGCCCATCACAGTTTCGCAGAAAAAGCATATACTGATTTGATAACTCAAAATTAATAAATCTTCTTACATCATCATTGATCAGATTATCTGCATTATCTACCACAATAAAACAATCTCGGCACTGTTTTATTCCTTTCAAGAAATTATCTGATTTATAATTAAATAATTTGATAGACTTGTATTCATCTGTAAGTCTTATATCTTCTAACATTTCATAAAGTACTGTTTTACCAGTACCGCTGTCTCCACCAACAAGAGTAATTCTGTCGTCAAATTTTAAATCGTATGAAAATGGATCTGCTTGAAAGGTAATTCTCTTATAAATCATCTGCTTCTCTCCTTTCATACTCCTTGCTCCACCAGGCATGATAGCCTCTTCCACCAGTGACTATATCAGAATCATTAAATCTCATTTTTGCATCATCAGGAATATCAAACAGTGTTGGTCTGGACATATAAATCTTGATATCATCCATAGTAAATATGATTCTAAGCACATTTGGACCACATTCTTCTACATTTACTACCTTATCAGGGTGCTTCACAATGTTAAGTAATGTCTTGCAGCCTGATGACAAATTACGGATTGTACCTAAACCATATTTTGTTTCAATGTGCTTATCTGGTGTCAACTTCGCCTCATCCACCTGCTGGATTAAATCAATTTCATTTTGAGACATCCCCTCATTCCCCGTATTCAAGTTGAAATACAGATCATTTTGAAGTATCCAATCCTTTGATCCTCGTTTTTCTGTATATATATCTATCATTGGCTGTAAATCCTCCCCTTCTTCACCGCTTCTGAAGTTGATCTGAATCACCACTGTGTCAGCTCTCTCACAAAATCATCTGCCGGATATTCCCGGATCTCCTGCGGCGTTCCGATCTGGGCAATCCTGCCCTGTTCCATCACAAGCACGCGGTCTCCTAGTTTCATTGCTTCCCGGATATCATGTGTGATAAACACGATTGTCATATGAAGCTTTTTTTGTAAGGACAACATCTCATCCTGCATGGCACGTTTCGTGATCTCATCCAACGCACCAAATGGTTCATCCATCAACAAAATCTTCGCATCTGCTGCCAACGCCCTTGCAATCCCGACTCTCTGCTGCTGACCTCCGGAAAGTTCTGCCGGATACCGATCCGCCATCTCCTGCGGAAGTCCCACTGTTTTCAGCAAACGCATTGCCAGCTGTCTGTTTTCCTGCTTCTCTTTCTTTCCACTGATTACAGGCACATAGGTAATATTTTCTTCCACTGTCATGTGCGGAAACAATCCTTTATTCTGGATCACATACCCGATTCTTCTCCGCAGAGCGATCAAGTCTGCCTCTGCCACATTGTTTCCCTCCACCAGGATCTTTCCTGAATCCGGTGTCTGAAGTCCGTTGATCATGCGAAGCATGGTTGTCTTTCCACATCCGGAACGACCGATCACGGTCAGAAACTCCCCTTCTTCTATATGCAGACTGAAATCAACTAAAACCTTTTCCGCTCCAAAACTTTTATTTACATGTTCAAATCGAATCATTTCCATTTTTTATCCTTTGCTGCAGATTCTATTTTTCCAACAGGCCTTCCGAGATCAGGAACTCTCTTGCTACTTTTGCTTCATCTTTTCCTTCCTCTTCTACCTGATAGTTCAGTTCTGCCATTTTTTCATCTGTGAGGATTCCATCCATCATCTCCAGTGTTTCTTCCAATTTCGGGTATTTTTCCAAAGCGTCTTTTCTAACAACAGTAGAACAATAATAGTTCGTCTGATAGTTCTTATCATCCTTCAGAACTTTTACATCATCCTGGCTGATCTGTGCATCTGTAGTATAACCATTCGTTACATCAATGTCACCCTTTTTCAGCGCCTCATATTTTAATCCGATGTCAATATCCTTTACCTCTTTAAAATTCAGACCATACATTTTTGAAAGCCCCGGAAATCCGTCTGCCCGTTCAATATAATCCGGATTACCGCCAAATACCAGCTGATCTGACACTTTTGCCAGATCGGAACAGGTCTCCAGCTGATAGATCTCCGCTGCTTCTTTTGTTGTCACAACTGCATATGTATTGTTAAATCCATACAGTCCGATCCACGTCATATCAAACTCTTCTTCATACTCTTCCTGAAGCTTGCTTAACATTTCTTCATCGCTGACTTCTCCCGCTTCGTGTCCCAGAACCATGATCCATCCACTGGATGTATACTCAGGATACAAATCAAACTCTCCCTTTTCCATAGCCGGCTGAATGTTGCTCGTACCGCCGCCGATCCCTTTGGTCAGTTCCACTTCATATCCTGCCTTTTCCTCGATCAGCTGTGTCAGCATTTCCCCTAAAATGTACTGCTCTGTCATAGGTTTCGTTGCAATTTTAATTGGTTTTTCTTTCTCACCGGCACATCCTGCCATTGTCAATACCATAGCTCCTGACAGCAAAACTGCTGCAATTCTTTTCATCTTCATATACTTTTTCCTTTCTTCATTCGTTTTTCTAATATTCCCAACAGAAAATCACAGATCAGCGCGATCAATGCGATCAGAAAGCTTCCGCAAAATGTCATGGCTGTATCATAAATTGTGATTCCCCTGTAAATGGCAACTCCCAGACCACCCGCTCCAATAAAGGATGCGATTGCTGCCACGGAGATTGTCATTACGACCATATTTCTGACACCTGCTATGATCACTCCCATTGCCAGAGGCAGTTTAATCTTCCACATGATCTGCATCCTGGTACTTCCCATTGCCTCAGCTGCCAGAATGATCTCTGCACTCACCCCTTTGATCCCCGCATAGGTATTTCTCACCATGGGCATGATTCCATAAATCGTCAGGGCTGCAATTGCAGTTGTATTCCCAATTCCTAAAAATGGAATCAGCATTCCCAGAAGTGAGATGGACGGAATGGTATAAAACACATTTGCAACTGCCAGTACCGGGCCTGCCGCTTTTTCATGCTCTGAAATCCAGATACCAAGAAAAAGTCCAATCACTCCAGCACACAGAATTGCAACCAGCGACAATCCAATATGCGCTGCGATCAGCTCTAAAAACCAGTCTTTTCTTTCAATATATATCTGGATAACCTCTTTCAAAAAATTCACTTGTGCTTCTCCTTTGTATGATTTACCATCCTGAATGGATATGGTTATTATAAAGCAGTGCATCCAATTTTTCCACAAATAATTTTGGCACAGGAATTTTCCTGTGCCAAAATCGTGTCTGATTTTCTATGAAATTAAATATCCTTTGCAATCTCATATACCACCAGATTACCTCTATCACCTCACACTCTCAAACACATACATCTGCGCCTTTCCATCATCATATGCCAGGAGCAGCTCCGAAAAATCTGTTTCGTTTTCCCGATACCAGTACACACACTCCTTATAATCCGGTCGCTCTTCACTTGGAACATCAATGGTATCCAGACACTTTTCTGCAAACTCTGCATAGGAATTTTCGTACCGTGTAGCGGTATCTTCATCTTTCTCCCAATTCAAAAATGTACTGACATCTTCTGTACTTCCATACTGAAACACTGTATATTTCTCTCCATCCCCATGGAACGAGGCTCCTGTATCTGCATGGTAATCTTCCGTACCTCCATCTGGAAGTTTTATCTCCCAGTTTTTCTGGATCAGCAGCTTCTCTGATGATGAACATCCTGTCATTCCTGCAATGCCAGTAAAGCCAAGCATAATAATCGCCACTGCTTTTTTCATAGTTTTCCTCCACTTTCATAGCATACCACACTGTTTTGACACCCTCATTGTACCAGACTCCCCCCTATATTCCAATAAAAAAATACTGCATCGTTCCATAAGAACTTTGCAGTATTTTTTCTCTCCTAAAACAATCCCTTCAACGCAGGATAATATTTTTTGAATTTTTGATACCGTTCCTCATACTTTTCCACAAGTTCCGCTTCCGGCTCCACAGTTTCCACCACATGAACCAGTTTATCCACAGCGCTTTCCACAGTTTCAAATTCGCCGCATCCGACTGCTGCCAGAATCGCAGCTCCGTATCCGGGGCCTTCCTCACTTTCGATCACATCGACTTTCAGATTCATCACATTTGCAATGATCTTTTTCCAGAGCGGACTCTTCGCTCCACCGCCGCAAATCTTGGTTCGCTCGATCTGAATCCCAAGATTTCTCGCCACTTCCAGGGAATCACGAAGCCCGAAAGCCACACCTTCCAGCACTGCCTGCGTCATCTCTTCCCGTGTGGTGTCCATGGACATTCCGATGAATGCAGCTCTTGCAGACGGATCATTGTGAGGGGATCTCTCTCCCATCAGATAGGGCAGATAGAACACCTGATTTTCCCCCAGCTTTACAATCTCTTCCTGCTCTTTTGCATACTCTTTTGTCTTTAAGATTTCATCCATCCACCATTTATTACAAGACGCCGCACTAAGCATACATCCCATCAGATGATAATTGCCATCTGCATGTGCAAATGAATGCAGCGCATTGTACTGATCCACACCGAACGTCTTGCTTGATATAAATATCGTGCCGGATGTTCCAAGGGAAATATTACACTGACCGTCTCCTACGGTTCCGGTTCCCACTGCCGCAGCCGCATTGTCCCCGGCGCCTGCAATGACTTTTACATCTGTGCCAAGTCCCAGTTCTTCTGCAATTTCCAGTTTCAGATTGCCAACCACTTCATAACTTTCATAAAGCTTTGGCAGCTGCTCTTCCCGGATTCCGCAGATATCCAACATCTCTTTTGACCAGCATTTATTCTGTACATCTAAAAGCAGCATCCCCGATGCGTCCGAATATTCGGTGCAAAAAGTACCGGAGAGCTTATATGCCAGATAATCTTTGGGCAGCATGATTTTTGCAATCTTCTCAAACAACTCCGGTTCATGTTCTTTCATCCATAAAATCTTCGGTGCTGTAAAGCCTGCAAACGCAATATTCGCCGTATATTTGGAAAGAGTCTCCTTTCCGATCACCTGATTGAAGTACTCCGTCTCTTTTTCTGTTCTTCCGTCATTCCAGAGGATTGCCGGACGGATCACATGATCCGCCTCATCCAAAACAACCAGTCCATGCATCTGACCTCCAAAACTGATTCCTCTGACTTGACTTTTGTCACATTCTGCTGTCAGTTCACGGATTCCTTCCATACTCTGGGCAAACCAGTCCTCGGGTTTCTGTTCTGACCAGCCCGGATGTGGAAAATACAACGGATACTCTCTGGATACGATCTTGTGAATGTTTCCGGTTTCATCCATCAGCAGTAATTTGACTGCAGATGTTCCAAGATCTACACCTATGTATAACATACGCTTCCTCCCGTTTTATCTCCTATTCGTTCCATGGATTTTCTGTTGGATATCTGACACCTTTTGGCTGATTATATCCGATCTCACTGACATCTACTCCAATGTATTTGAATACTTCAAACAATACCTTGCCCCATTTTCCAAATGCAACGGCTCCGTGGTGCGGATAATTGCCTTCGATCAGGACATGACGATAAAATCTTCCCATCTCCGGAATCGCGAAAATTCCAATGGAGCCAAAGGAGCGTGTCGGCACCGGAAGCACTTCTCCCTGTGCGATATAAGCGCGCAGCTTGCAGTCTGCTGTACTCTGCAGACGGAAGAATGTGATATCTCCCGGGATGATGTCTCCTTCCAGTGTTCCCTGTGTCACCTCTTCCGGAAGTGCTCTCGCCATGATCATCTGATATTTCATCTCACAGAAAGAAAGTTTGGAGGATGCCGTATTTCCACAGTGGAATCCCATGAAGGTATCCTTCTGTGTATACGGGAATTTTCCTTCGATGTCTTCTTTGTACATATCATTTGGTACTGTATTGTTGATATCCAGAAGTGTCACTGCATCTTCACTGACAACCGTTCCGATAAATTCACTCAGTGCACCGTAGATATCTACTTCACAAGATACCGGAATTCCCTGTGCTGTCAGACGGCTGTTTACATAACATGGAACAAATCCAAACTGTGTCTGGAATGCTGGCCAGCATTTTCCTGCGATCGCCACGTATTTTCTGTATCCTCTGTGCTCTTCTACCCAGTCTTTTAACGTCAGTTCATATTGTGCCAGTTTTGCAAGGATTTCCGGTTTTTTATTGCCTGCTCCCAGTTCTGCTTCCATCTCTTCCACAACTGCCGCGATTCGTTCGTCTCCATCATGTTTATGATATGCCTCAAACAGATCCAGCTCAGAGTTTTCCTCAATCTCCACTCCCAGATTATAAAGCTGCTGGATTGGCGCGTTACATGCAAGGAAGTTCAAAGGACGTGGTCCAAAGCTGATGATCTTTAAACTATTCAGACCGATCACCGCTCTTGCGATCGGACGGAACTCTGCGATCATATCTGCACATTCTTCTGCATTTCCTACCGGATATTCCGGAATATATGCTTTTACATTTCTCAACTTTAAGTTATAGCTTGCATTGAGCATACCGCAGTATGCGTCTCCTCTTCCCTGTACCAGGTTGTCTCCGCTCTCTTCGGCTGCTGCAATGAACATCTTTGGTCCGTCAAAATGTTTGGCAAGCAATGTCTCTGCAATCTCCGGTCCGAAGTTGCCAAGATACACAACAAGCGCATTGCATCCTGCCTTTTTAATATCTTCCAGAGCCTGCACCATGTGGATCTCACTCTCCACGATACAGATCGGACATTCATAAATATCTGCGTCTCCATATTTTTCTGTATATGCTTTCATCAGGTTCTTCCGTCTTGTCACGGAAAGACTCTCTGGAAAACAATCTCTGCTCACTGCAACAACTCCGATTTTTAATTCTGGCATGTTACTCATACTGTTACCATCCTTTCTGTTTACCTCTTCGTTTCTACACAATTGTAATATTTTCACCTTTTAATCCATTCACCGCGCCCTCAATCTCTGCGTCTTCGTGCGCGATCAGCCACTTATTCACCGCAGTCAATAGTCTGCTTTCTCCTTTTTCTTCCGGTGCAAACGGCAATGCTTCGTTCGTTCCCTTTGGAAGTACAACAACACATCGGAATCCGCCTTCCTTTGCATTGCATGGCGCATAGTGCAAGGTTGTCGCATACAATTCTACTGCGGTTCCTGCCGGAACAAGAAATGCTTCCACAAGCGCTGTATCATACGTATCTGCCTGAATATCCTGCTGACATCCGAGCAGCAGGATCAGATCTGTCACTGCAATATCAATCTCTGAGGATCTGTGATACTCCAGGGCATTCAATTTTACATTGTTTCCATTGCAGTATCCAATCTGGATCGGCAGTCCCCCAAACCCAGTTTCCCGGACTGCTGCTGCATCCGGAAGTACTTCCAACGCTTCCACAGACGGAACATAGATCACACCTTCCGGAAGAGGAGTATGCTCCATCTCTTTTAAGATCCGCTCTACCGGAATATCTGTCATTACTTTTCCGTACTTTGCAAAAGCGGTATCTGTAACTTTCTGAATCTTCATAAAAAATGACCTCCAATCAAAAACCTGTTTCCAAGTTTCCCATTGAGGTCATTTTATCAACTTTTTTTTGCTTCTGCGACCAATTATTTGCCCTTTTTATGTCAATTTCTTGCTCTTTGTTATTGTGAACAGTCACTTCTCTCTTTTTCGATATTCGCTTGGAAGCATCCCGTATTTCTTCTGAAATGATCTGGCGAGCGCCTTGCTGTTTGGAAAACCATTCTCCATAGCGATCTCACTTAAGGTCTTATCACTGTCTTTGACTTCCTTCCATGCATATCTCAACCGGATATCCTGCAGATAGGCTTTAAAATTTACCCCCGCATATTTCTGAAACATCCTTGAAAGATAGGTCGGAGAATATCCAAAAATCTTCGCCAGACTCTCCAGTGTCATTTCCGATGCATAATTTTCTTTAATATAGGACGTAATCGTAGAAAGACGGTTCAGATTTTTATTGTCCCGAAGCTGCGCCTCGGTCACATCAATACTCTGATATTCAGAAACCAACAGATGCATCACAAGATAAAACAGACCTTTCACTTCCATTTCATAGCCCCGCTCTTTTTTTATGTACACCTCATACATCTGGCGGATCAACTCCATCAGTCGTTCATCCCGCTCCACTGGATTGTGTGTGAACCAGATGAATCCTTCTCCCGTAAAATAATTCTCAAACAACCGAATTGGTATCTGCAATACAATCGTCTGGTTCGGCTTTGGAGAATGCACGGAATGAACTTCGTTAGAATTCACGATCATAAATTCTCCCTGCACAAGAGGATACGGCTTTTCTTTGATATAGAAACAAAGTTCCCCCTCACAGACCGCAAAAATCTCCACAGAACGGTGCCAGTGCGTCTCCCGCTTGTAATTTCCTTCTTTTCCTTCAAAAATAAACATTTTAAACGGCAAGTCTTCATTCGGCACGATCAACTCATGATTGTACTGCATTTTTCTCTCCTCTACAGACCAAATTCCTCAAATAATTTCTGCTGATAATCATGATCCTCTGTTGCCTTTATAATATCAGCTATCCGGTCCGCCTTAGAAAGCGCCAGATTCAGAGCATTGATTCGTTTTTCTGTTGCCTGAGTACTTTCTTTTTTAACAGTTTCCAATTGTTTTTTTACTTCTATATTCGTTCTTTCTTCTGCCAATTTCTTTGCTTCCGCTTCAATCTCATCTTTCATCAATTCCCGCAATGCATCACACATTCCTTTTACCTCCTCAAACTTCTGTTTGTTTGCACGCACAATCAATTCCATGACGGAGCGATACAGTGCATTTGCCTGATTTTTTGAATATTCTTCCAATAATTTTTCTGCGGTCTCATTCTGTTCCAGTTCGTTGGTCAGACTTTTCAGCCACAGATTTTCAGCTTCTGTCAGTTCTTTTGTTACAATAATCTGAATCGGAATTTTATCTCCCGTCACATAATAAATCCCGCTTTCCGCTTTTTTTACTTGATATCTCAGTTTTGTTTTCAAGTGGTACATCAATTTTCGCGGATACTTTCCTGTTACCAAAGTCATCGTAAGTTCTTCTATCGGAATGCTGTCCATCTGACTGGTATCGGATTTGTAAAAACAGGTATACCCATACACCTTATAGAAATCATCAATACTCAGATAATCCAGGGGACTTTTATACTCCACGATGTTATGTTGTCGAAAAATCCTTCCGATATTCTTTCGGATCACCCGCCCCTTATCCTTTTTGATGATCAGAACATCGATTTCTTTTGGGTTGGTTCCCAACTGATGTTCCTTCTCAAAAATCAAATGTTCGGCACCTTCCTACAGTTCGATCTGAATCTCTGCGAAAAATGCAGGATGCCACTGAATCATTTTTGCTTCTTCTTTTTGCATTTCCATACAAGACCTCCTTCTTTTGTTAAATTCAGGAGATTCCGCCTTCCGAAAACTCCTGCCTGCTTGATTTGAAAAGCATGAATTTTCTGAAAGGACAGGCGTTTGCCTGTTTTTGAAATGAATCAGATATTCTGCATCTTGCAGAATCAAAATGAATGTTAGAAAAACTATGCTTTGTTTTATTCTAGCACACTTCTTACAAAAACACACTTGCTTTCTCATATAAATCTTCTGCTAATCTACAGATGAATTTCTGCCGGTTCTGTGCTATGATAAAAAAAGTTCTAACACGTTTCAGAAAGGATGTTGCTTATGAATTACAAACATGTTATCTTCGATTTTGGAAATGTTCTTGCCAGCTTTCAGACGGATGACCTGCTTCGCGCCTACTGCACTGCTGAAGACCTTCCGCTGATGCGGGACGCCGTCTATCATAACTGGCAGGCACTGGATGAAGGAAGTATTTCCTATGAAGAATATCAGAAAGAAACCTTTGCTCAGCTTCCTGCCCGACTTCATGAAACTGCACACAAATGTTTTGACACCTGGTATCAGCATATGATGCCTATTGTCCCTGTCTGGGAGATGGTCCGCACATTGAAGAAACGGCACATCGGACTGTATATTCTTTCCAATGCTCCCGTTTTCTTTGAAGAACATGCCAGCTTTTTTGAGATCACGAAATTATTTGACGGCGCCATTTACTCGGGCTCCATCCAGAAATTCAAACCAAATCCCGATATTTATCAGCACTTGTTTGACACCTTTTCTCTGGATCCTGCAGATTGCTTTTTCCTCGATGACAAAGCAGAAAATATTGAAAGTGCAAAAAAACTGGGAATGAACGGCCTGGTCTTTACTGGGAAAAACCTGCAAGAAATCAAAGATGCCATCGGGCTGGAAGAATAACTTCCGCCGACGGCATCTTTTTACAGATTTCTGATTTTAAATTCTCTTTGCGCTTCTCGTTTCTGATCTTTTTTCGCAATATCATCCCGTTTGTCGTACAGTTTTTTTCCTTTTGCCAGTCCCACTTCTACTTTTACAAGACTTCCGTTGAAGTATACCTGTAATGGAACAACTGTATTCCCTTTTTCTTTCATCTTTCCAAAAATCTTATCGATTTCTTTTTTATGAAGCAGCAATTTTCTTGGTCTCAATGGATCCTTATTGAAAATATTTCCCTTTTCATACGGTGAAATATGCATTCCGTAAATAAACATCTCTCCATTTTCAATCCGGATAAATGCCTCTTTAATGCTGCACTGTCCCATACGAAGAGATTTCACTTCTGTCCCATGCAATACGATCCCTGCCTCATATTTTTCCAGAATAAAATAATCATGATATGCTTTTTTGTTATTCGCGATCAATTTCCCCGCTGCTTTTGCCATCGCATGTTCCCCTTTTCTCTTTGCTAAAATCTGTCATTTTCTGATGATCTGCCATCATTCCAAAACTCAAAATCGATGGTTCGTGACAGGCGGTTGGCGCCTGTAACCTGAACCTGCACTCGCTGTCCCAGTTTATAGACTTTATGTGTACGTTCTCCCACAAGTTCATACCGATCTTCCAGACATTCATAATGATCATCTCTCATATTGACCACGTGAACAAGTCCTTCAATGGTATTTGGCAGTTCCACGTAGGCTCCCCACTTTGTGATTCCGGAAATGACACCTTCAAAGACTTCTCCAATCCGTTCCTGCATGTATTCTACTTTCTTTAATTTCACCGTTTCCCGCTCTGCTTCTTCTGCCCTTCGTTCCATTTCACTGGACTGCGTGGCAACATCCTGCAGGATTTTATGATAATGTGCAGTTCTGTCTTCGTTGAATCTGCCCCTCAGGTTCTCTTTGATAATCCTGTGGATCTGCAGATCTGGATATCTTCGGATCGGGGAAGTAAAGTGGGTGTAATACTGTGCAGCCAGTCCAAAGTGTCCTGCATTTTCCGGCGTATACCTTGCCTGCTTCATCGACCGAAGCGCCAGTCTGCTGATCAGAGCTTCCTGTGGTGTACCCTCCACTTTTTCCAGAAGTTTCTGAATCTCTTTTGGTCGGATCTCATTGCCCATATGAATGTGATATCCGAAATTATTGATAAAGGTACTCAGCGTTCTTACTTTATCCTCTTCCGGCGCTTCGTGCGTACGATACAAAAACGGGATCTCTCTCCAGAAATATTCCTCTGCCACTGTCTCATTTGCCGCCAACATAAAGTCTTCGATCATCTTTGTTGCCACATTTCTCTCATAAGGCCTTAACTCTACAGGTTTTCCCTGTTCATCCAGAATGATCTTCGTTTCCGGAAAATCAAAGTCGATAGCGCCGCGCTTTTTCCGACGTTCTCTGAGCAATCTGGAAACCTCTGCCATTTGTTCGAACATAGGAACCAGCTCCTGATATCTTTCCCGTTCCTTCTCATCCCGCTCTTCCAGAATCTTTGCCACACTGGTATAAGACATCCTCTGATCCACCCGGATCACAGTCTCCGCGATCACATGATCCACAATCTCACCCTTTGTATCTACCGTCATGATACAGCTAAGCGCCAGTCGATTTTCCCCTGCATTTAAAGAACAGATTCCATTAGAGAGCTTATGCGGGAGCATGGGGATTACCCTGTCAGCCAGATACACACTGGTCCCGCGCTTCAATGCTTCTCGATCCAGTGCACTTTTTTCCTGCACATAGTTGGTCACATCCGCAATATGCACTCCCAGCTTCCATCCCTGTTCCACTTTTGTCAGGGAAACAGCATCATCCAGGTCTTTTGCATCTTCTCCGTCAATCGTCACCATCAGCCAGTCTCTTAAATCCAGCCGTCCTGCCATATCCGCTTCGCTTACATCTTTTCCCACACGTTCTGCCTGGTTTAAGACTTTTTCCGGGAATTCTGTTGGAATATCATACTCCTTTACGATTGATAAAATATCAGTCCCCGGGTCATTGATATGTCCAAGGATCTCCACCACTTTCCCTTCTGGTTTCATATTCTCTCCGCCATAGGAAGTCAGTTCCACAACCACCTTATGTCCGGTCATGGCTCCTTTTTCTTTCCCTGCCGGAATATAAATATCTTTCAGAACACGCTGGTTATCCGGACGCACGAATCCAAAACTTTTGCTTTTTTCATACAAACCGACAATCTTCGTAGTTCCATGTGAAAGGATCCTTACAATCTTCCCTTCTCTTCGCTTTCCTTCCGGAGCTTTGGTAATGACAAATTCGACCTCATCCCCCTGGAATGCTCCATTGGCATTTTCTTCGGGAATAAAGATATCCTCTTCTTCCCCTTCCTGCAAAACAAAACCAAATCCGCGAGCATTGGCCTGAAATATTCCTTTCTGATATTGTGGCTGGCCTTTCACGTATTTTCCCTTTTTAGAGACATAAATCTTTCCGTCCACTTCCAATGCCTCTAACACTTCTTTCAGCTCATGCCTTTGTTCTCTCGGGATCTGCAAAAGCATGGCAATCTCTTTGAGTTTCATCGGCACATACAAATCGTCGCAGATTAGATCATAAATCACCTTTTTTCTTTTTTCAAATGTAGTTCCCATTCGTTCACCTTCTTTCTCAATGATAGTAATTCCTGTTTTTCTTTCCACCTATTCGGTTTTTACATATTTCTCTAAAAGAAAAACACTCTACTTTTGCATAGAGTGTTTGATCGCTTTCCTTAGTTAAATACTTTCAGATTCAGTACCACTGCAAGTACCATAAACAAAATTGCAAGGAACTTTGTAGATTTTACAAGTGCTCCTTCCATCGAACGTCCTTTATTCTGACCCCAGTAGGAATCTGCTGCTCCGCTGATCGTTCCCAACCCTGCAGACTTTCCTTCCTGAAGAAGAATAATTGCTGATAACGCAATACAATCTATTACAAAAATAATCGTCAATACAATTCTTAAAATATCCATATCTTCACACCTCCTGTGGATAACCTTTTATAGTTTACCATAGAATCTTTGATCCTGCAATAGATTTACAAGAAAATGGCGGATGAATTCTTGTTTCACCCGCCTGTTTTTCTAAATTGCCTGATGGCAACTATTTTTTCTTTCTTCTGATGATGATCACTGCGCCAACTGCCACAACTGCCACGATCAGAAGACCTGCCCATAACATGATATTGGCATTATCTCCAGTCTGTACTCCCTGGGAGTGAGAACCGGATGTACTTCCGTTGCTCTGGCTTCCGCCATTGCTGTTATTATTTCCGGAATTTCCACTATTTCCGCCGCCATTGTTGCTTCCATGACCGCCGCCATTTCCATCCTGGCTGCCATTTCCATTGTTGTCATCTGGATTTGGACCTGGGTTTGGATTCGGATCTGGGTCTGGATTCGGATCTGGGTTTGGATTCGGGTCTGGATTCGGGTTCGGATCTGGATTTGGTTCTGGATCCGGATCTGCTTTTTCTCCTTTGACCAGAATCTTCACGTCTGCTCTCGCCACTGCTTTTGTTCCACTTGCATCTGTCACCTGAACAGTCGCGATCACTTCTGTATCTTTTTCTGGTGTAGTTACTGTTCCGTCCAGTGCAATGATTCCTTCCGGATTCACTGCCACAAGTTCAATGCCGCATCCTTCCGGTACTTCTGGAAGAACCAGTTTTTTCGTTCCTGCTTCGATCACAGATGGAATCTTATGATTCTTTAAGATCTCATCCAGGATTTCCTGTGCAGTTGGAAGCTGTGGTACCTCTACCGGTTTAAATTCTCCCAGCAACTCTGTATTTTTCTCTACTGTAAACTGATATTTTGCATCTGTGGATACATAATCATCCTGACCTTTTTCTTTCCAGCCTGCAAATTCAAAGCCATCCTTTGCTTCTGCCTTCACTGTAGCTGTTACACCTTCTTTGTAAACACCATCCTCTTTGTCCATGGAAACTGTTCCCATGTTTTCATCATTGGACTGTACTACGATACGGTAATATTTCTCTGGAACCGGCGCCAGTCTGAATTCTGCACGCAAAACCCGATCTGCTTCTGCCTGGAACTCATATTCTGCTCCTGCTCCCTCTACCGGAGTGAGAACTTCTTCTCCATCCACTTTTGTCACTTCCAGCCACTGTACGAATTCATACCCTGCTCTTGGTTCTGCTTTCACAGTGATCCGTGTTCCTTCTTTGTAGATATTTCCTTCATTTGCAGGATCCATTGTCACGGTTCCCATCTGAAGATCCGGTGTCTCTGCATAGATCAGATAAGAATGTTCTACTTCTTTAAAGTTAGCTGTCAGATCCATGTTTTCCTGGATCTGGAATACATACGGATTGTCTTTGCTTACAACTTCCTGCGTTCCTTTTTTCGTGAAACCTACAAATTCGTAGTCTTCCGATGCCGGAACGGCACTGACTTTGATTTCTGTGCCTGCCTCATAAGAATCCTGCTGTGGTTCTACGAGAACAGATCCCATATTTTCATCATTTGCTGTAACTGCAAATGTAAATTTCTCTACCGGGATCTTTTCGAAGTTGGCTGTCAGATCCACATCTTTTGTTACTTCAAATACATATGGATTGGACTCACTGAGTACGTTTCCATCTGCATCTGTCCAGTTTACAAAACGGAATCCTGCATTTGCTACTGCAATAACTTCTGCTTTTTCACCTTTTTTGTAGCTTCCGTCTACAGAATCAATCGTCACAGTTCCCATTGCATTGTCATTTGCTTTGATCGTTACATGGAAGATTTCTTCCGGTACTTCTTCTTTGACAAAGTTAGCAGTCAGATCTGTATTTTCTGAAATTGCAAATTTATATTCTGCATCTTTGCTGACTTCTTCCTCAGTACCAGTCTTGGTCCAGTTGACAAATTGATATCCTTCTTTTGCCTCTGCTTTGACTGTTACCTCTGTTCCTGCTTCATAGGAATCCTGCTTCGGATCTACCGTCACGGTTCCCATTGCTTCATCATTGACTGCTGTTTTCAGCGTAAATGTTTCTTTTTCCGGTTCTGTGAATGTAAAGGTAAATGCTGTCGGAATCGATTCATTGCCAGACTGATCCACTGCTGTAATCCGTACTTCATAAACAGTTCCTACCTCTAATTTATCCATGATAAATTCTGGTGTTTCACTCTTACCGATCTTCACACCATTCTGATAAATGCGATAACCTGCAACATCAGTGTCTTCCGGTGCTGTCCATGTCAGTTTTGCAGAATCTTTTCCGGTAGAGATTACCTGGATGTTCGTAACTACTCCCGGTTTTACAACGTCTGTTGTTATCACACCGTGAATCTGAATAGCATCTTCAGATGATACTTCGTTTGAGTTCAATGCAAAAATATCAAAGTCATATGTAACACCTGACTCCAGACCTTCCACACGAATTCTTGTATCTGTTGTCTTTACTTGCTGGTCATTCCATTTTACCAGATAAGAAGCGGCACCTTTGACCTTATCCCATTCCAGAATTGCAGAGGTACTTTCCACATGAACTACCCGGCCTTTTGCATCGCCGATTTCCGAAACATTTGGTTCTCCAAGTGCTGCAATTGCTGCATTCAGATCTGCTGTTGCTTGATCTACCGTTGGCTGATCTGCTTTGGCATCATTCATCACCTGTACAGCCTTGTCATATACCTTCTTAAACTCTGCCCATTTCTCTGCATCGTAAGAATCTTCGATCAATCCAGCGCCTGTTTCAATCGCTGTCTGAAGTGCTGATTTATCTACATCTGCCGCCTGAACTGGTGCAAAGATTTTCAGATAATCCAGGTTTGCCTGTGTTTTTCCGTCACGAGCTGCAATTGTACATCTAATTGTATGCTGTTTATTCTCAAGATTTTTTACTTCAAAAATCTTCTGCTGCGGATCTCCTCCACCGGATCCCGCTAATGATACATTTTCAGCTTTTCCACCATCAATGCTTACATCATAACTTGCAAAGTTTGCATGTTTTTGTGCATAAACTTCGATTCCTATTCCGGTAAATGTATATTCAAAATATTTACCTGCATGATTTCCATTACCTGAAACTTCCGTTTTTGTTTTTCCATGGTGTTTCTCCGGCTCTCCTGCCCAGGTAGACCACTCGGAACCACTCCATTTAATATTTTCATTTCGTGTTCCATCTTCCGATGCATCTTCTACGATAGTTTCTCCAGATCCAAGATCACCTGCAAGTGCTACCGTCAATGTGCATGTGCCTTTCACTTCAGAATTTGCATTAGAAGTTGCTGTAATCGTAACTTCTCCATTTTTCTTATGAACTGTCACCAGTCCATTTCCATCTACAGATGCAATATCTGTATTCGAAGAAGACCATGTCACACTCTTATCATTTGCATCTTTCGGAGTTACTGTTGCCTGCATCTGTACAGTACCTTCTTTTCCGATGGTTGTGATACCGGAAACAGTCGATACATGTACTTCTTCTGGAAGTACCAACGTATTATCCAGAATATTCAGCGCATCCAGTTCTACCTTTGTACCAGAACTTGCAGCTACTTTTTCATTAAGAACTTTCAGCTCTAATGTATGTGTACCATGTTTCAGATCATCTTTCTTAAATACCACTTGCTGACGTTCTGTTGTCTTACTGTAAGTATCTGCCTCACCATAGGACTCTCCGTCAATAAATACTTCGTATTTTCCGCGGTCTGTATTCTTACATGTGATCACTTCGATACCTGTTCCGACAAACTCCAGTGTTACTGTTTCTGTTCCTGTCGGCTTATTTAAATATTTAATGGTATCTTTGTAGTTTCCTTCATTGGCTCTGTCCCAGTCTCCCCATTCTCCGCTGTATACGATGTGAGGATCTTTATTGTCAATCTTGCCTGCGCCGATTGGTTCTGTCAGTTCTGCTTTGTCGCTGAGTTTTGTCTCTTTTCCATCGATCACTGCAGATACCTGATAATAGATTTTGCCAAATGCTTTGTCTGCATTTTTGTCAATGTATTCTGCCTTCTCTACTCCGTCTGCGATCTTCTGTACATCTCCGGACTCGATCTGACGATATACATTGTATGTAACTGTTTTTTCTTCTTCTGCTTTTTTATCTTTTTTGTCTTTTTTATCCTGTTTTACTTCAACAGCATCCCAGGTCAGTTTTCCAGTTTTATCATCTGTACGTTTTGCAGACAATCCTGTCGGTGCATCCCCTTTTACCGGGATATCTTTTACATAATAAGTCTGTCCTGCTGTTGTATCAAAAGAAACTCTGTCCTGAGATTCTACTGTAACACTGACTCTGTTGCCGTCTTTGTCTGTAATCGTTGCAAACGATGCGTTTGGCACGTTGATCGTTGCTTTTCCTCCATTATTGGAGAAGATCTCTGCGCTTGTCAGATGTTTGTTTTTCCAGTTCATGGATACTTCAAAGTTTCCACGTGCAACCAGTCCGCTCACACTTCCTGATGACCATGCATCCGGTAATGCCGGAAGCATATTGATATATCCCATGTTGCTCTGCAGAAGCATTTCTGCAACACCTGAAGTCATACCAAAGTTTCCATCGATCTGGAATGGTGGATGGGTATCCCAAAGATTGGTCATGATTCCGTTTTTAAACAGATCTGTGATCAGCTTATATGCACGGTTTCCATCTGCCAGTCTTGCCCAGGTATTGATTCTCTGTCCCATTCCCCAACCAGTACTTTCATCTGTACGGTTGTTCATAGATACTTTTGCTGCCTCAAAATATTCCGGTGTATCTACAGAGATCAGATCTCCAGGGAAGAGTCCCAGCATGTGCGAAATATGTCTGTGTCCGTATCCCTGTCCCATGCTGTTTACAGCGCCTTCTTCATACCACTCTTTGATCTGTCCGCTCTCACCAATCTCAATTGGTCCTTTCAGTCTTGACTGATGATCTTTCCATGTTGCTACCAGATCTGTATCCACTCCAAGAGTTTCTGCTGCTTTGATGGTATCTTCATATAACTGCCAGATCAGTGTCTGCTCATAGGTATTTCCTGCAGTTCTTGGTCCGTGCTCCGGTGAATAACTTGGAGAAGATACCAGATGTCCGGTTCCGTCATCGATCAAAATATTATCGTAGAAAATTGCCTCTTCCTTCATCATCGGATAGATGTAATTTTGCATATAAGATGCATCGCCGGTAAATTCATAATACTCCCAGCAATTCTGAAGGATCCACGGTACTGCTGCCGGTGACCATCCCCAGTCAAATGACCATCCCGGACAAGTCCATCCGAATGGATTGTTCTGTGTGTGCGCCATAAATCCCTGATCCACACCTGCATAGATTTTTGCTGTCACTCGTCCTGGTTCTCTTAAAGAATCTACATATGAGATCAACGGCTGTGCACACTCTGCCATATTGGTAGAATAAGTTGGCCAGTAATTCATCTGTAAGTTTACATTCATGTGATAATCTGCATGCCATGCGGAGTTATTTCCTCCAACCCAGATTCCCTGAAGGTTAGACGGAAGTGTCGCTCTGGACGGATCATCTGACGGTGTTTCTCTGGAAGACTCGATGGTCAGATAACGTCCATACTGGAACAGCATCACTTCCAGGTAACGTCTCTCCGCTTCACTTGCAGAACCATCATTATACGCTTTCAGAAGTTTATCTGTTGTTTTCTCAGACGGAACCTGTCCAAGATCCAGATTCACACGTCCAAAAATAGAAGAATAATCATCCACATGTGCCTGTCTCAGAGCATCGTAAGAATCCTTTTCTACCGTAGCCGCCGCTTTGTCTACGTAAGCGCGCACTCTGGAAGCTACCTGTTCCTTCGTTTCTCCGGTACGATATTCGGGATAATCATTTTTGTAATCTGTTCCGATGGAAGTAATGATGGTTACTGCTTCTGCATCTTTTACTGTAACCTTCTGATCCCCATCCTCTGCTGTTCCTCCTTCTGTCAGGACTTTTGTCTGAGAACTGAACTGCATCTGGTTATCTTCCAACTGTCCGTCAATCGAAATCAACGCATCTTCAACTGTTGTCGTCCATTCTCTTTCGTAGGACTGTGGCTGTGGCTTGTTGCTTCCATCACCTTTTTTGTTATCCGGCTCCACTCTGACATCCAGATTCAGCTTGTCGCCTCCTTCTGCTGTCAATCTTGTCACCAGTACATTGTCTGGATAACTCACAAAGTTTTCTCTTGTGTAGTGCGTTTTGCCTTTGTCATATTCTACTCCGGCAATGGCCGTATTCAGATCCAGTGTTCTTTCATAATTTTCTGCTTCTTTATCTGTGATGCCTTTAAAATCCAGATACATATTTCCATAGCTCAAATAGTATCCGTATCCATTGACTCCGGCATCATCCGCCAGTCCTACAAGTTCCCCACATTTATCACTTGCTGCATTATTTTGCCCACTCGCAAATAATTGCTGGATTTCCTTGACGGTCTGTCCGTTTTTCCCTTTTTCTTCCAGATTTCCTCCATTATAATCCGGGCGTTTGTCACTTGGACCACCAGACCAGAGTGATTTTTCATTCAACTGGATACGCTCTGTCTTTACACCGCCAAATACACTGGCACCAATCCCACTGTTTCCAATTGGCAGAGACCATTTTTCCCAGCCGTTATAGCTATCTGGTGCTGCACTTGAATATTTCAGTTTTAGTTCACTTCTGTCCTGAGACTCTTCTGCATGAACAACCGAATTGGACATCGGAACTGCCGATACTGCCACCAATGCTGCCAGTGTACCAGCCAGAACACGCTTTGTCTGTTTCTTTCTCCTTGTTTTCATGTACACTTTTTCCTCTCTAACACTTTCTAATTTTTTGCCGATTTTGGTTCTGTTCGCCTCCTTCTGCATCGTAAATCAAAAAATTTGTACTATTTATAACATACTTTTCGCCAAAAATAAATCTACATAACTACTATTTTATGTCATTATTTTCCTGTTTTTCCAAAAACCAAAATATTATTAACCATTTATGTGTATAAAATTCTCTTCTTTTTTCCTCACTTGTCTCTACATTTTTCATAATGAAAGCACTCACGCAATGGTTAAAAGAAAAACAGGTGACACTCTCGTTCACCTGCTTTTCCCATGTACTTCCTTTAGGAATGTTTTTTTGTATAGATTTTTAAAGAAACAAAATAACTGATCACCATCAGAACCACTCCTGCAGACAGACTGACAAACACCACCGTTCCCCTGCTGATCGTCACCAATTCTTCTACCCCAATGTTAAACGCACTGAATATAAATCCAATCGCAAGGGCAGCCGTGGTAATAAAGGTAAAGATTACACCTTTCATGTTTCCAAGCCAGAAATATACCATATAAGATACTGCAAAATAGATCAGACTTCCAGCCACTCCGATTCCCCAGGTGGAAATCGCCTCTTCAAACGTCAGCGTCTTATACCCATACACATAGATCAGTAAAAACAAAAACGAATACAACAGCATTCCTCCCTGTACGATCAGACCTCCCAGATATTTGGAAAAAACAATTTCCTGTTTAGTAAGCGGATATGTCAGCTGGATCCGGTCAAACTCCGACTTCTCATCCTGCTCTGCAGTCATTTGCAGCAATGAGCTCCCCATAAGCGGAGACAGCAGTACTACGATCAACAGAAATCCATATGGACCTCTCATGATACTGTTGATCGCCGTCAAAAATGAAATAAAAATCAGGCCTATTGTCCAATTTAACGTATTTTTCTTAATACAGAATCCCTCATACAAATCTTTTAAGATAATTCCTTTCATGCTACTTTCTCTCCCTTCACACAATAAAGCATCATATCTTCGATGGTAACCGGTTCTATCTCCAGATCGAAAAACACTTTTCGAATCTCCTGCTTATTTTTCACCAGTACACGATATCCATACGCATCTTTCCGGTATGCCTCGATATCTTCCCGGTTCAGCGCATCAAAAATCCTCTGTCCGCAGTTCAGAACTCCATAGTTCTCCTGGATCTCATCATATGTCTTAACAAACAGCAGGCTTCCATCATGAATAAATGCAATATAATCGGAAATCTTATCCAGATCACTGGTAATATGAGATGATATCAGAATCGTATGCTCCTCATCTTCTGTGTACTCCCGTAAAATATCCAGGATCTCATCCCGGAATACCGGATCCAGCCCGCTTGTTGCCTCATCCAGAATGATCAGCTTCGGATCATGGCTTAAGGCTGCCGCAAACTCCATTTTCATCTTCATTCCTTTGGAAAACTCTTTTAACTTCTTTTTCTTCGGCAGTTCAAATCGTTCCAGATAGGTGTGATACTTCTCCATATCCCAGTTCGAATACACATTACTTAAGATCTTTCCGATAAACAGCGGAGTCATCGCCAGATCATAACAGGTCTTATCAAAGATCACTGCGATCTCTTCCTTGATCTTCTTTTCATTCCCGGCAAACTCCTGACCCAGGACTTTTAAAGATTCATGTTCGGAATCAACCAGTCCTAAAACTGCATTGATCAACGTTGATTTTCCGGCGCCGTTCTCCCCGATCAGCCCAAGAACGCTTCCCTTTGGCAGCTGGAGAGAAATATCTTTTAATTCAAATTCTTTGTATGTTTTATGTAATCCCTTGACTTCCAGTGCAAATTCCATCACACATCCTCCTCTTGATATAATACTTCTACTGTGGTTCTCAATTCCTCAAGCTCGATTCCATTTTCCTTTGCCAGCTCCACTGCATCTGTCAAAAGCTGTTCGATCCGTCTTCTGTTTTCTTCTCTGATAAAATCCTGATTCTGTGTGGATACAAAGGTTCCTTTTGCCGGAACCGTCACGATAAATCCATCTTTCTGCAGATCATCGTAAGCTCTCTGCGTAGTGATCACACTGACATGTAGTTCCTTTGCCAGCTTTCGCATAGACGGCATGGCATCTCCCGCTTTTAATTCTCCATTCATGATCATTGCTTTAATCTGAGAAGTGATCTGTTCATAAATTGGCTTCTGGCTCACATTGCTTAAAATAATCTCCACTTCATCACTCCTTCTGTATTATCTGTACTTGTTTTACAAGTACAGTATAGCCTGTTTTGTACCTACTGTCAATATTGAATATGTACAGTTTTCTAATAAAATGACCACCTCGAAGCTATGCTCTTCTTTTCGAGGTGGTCATTGTCATACGATTCTCCACAACTGTTCTTCAATCCTCAGCAGTTGATTATATTTTGCTACGCGTTCGGAACGGCACGGCGCCCCCGTTTTGATCTGCCCTGTATGAAATGCAACTGCCAGATCTGCAATGGTGGTATCTTCCGTCTCTCCGGACCGATGCGACATGATTGTTCGATATCCGGCCTGATGTGCCAGCTCCACGGCTTTCGCCGTTTCTGTCAGTGTTCCGATCTGATTCACTTTAATCAACACGGAATTTGCGGCTTTTCTGGCAATTCCCATCGCCACTCTCTCCGGATTGGTCACAAACAGATCATCTCCTACCAACTGTACTTTCTCACCGATCTTCATGGTCAGTCTGCTCCAGCCGTTCCAGTCTTCCTCATCCAGCGGATCCTCGATGGAATAGATCGGATACTCACGGATCAGAGTCTCATAATATTCCATCATATCATCAGATGTTCTAGCAATCTTTTTGCCCTTTCCCCGGCTCTCTCCCGGAAAATAATAGCGGTTTTCTTTCTCCCGGTACAATTCAGACGATGCCACATCCAATGCGATCCCCACATCTTTTCCCGGTTCATATCCGGCCTGTCTGGAAGACTCCATGAGAAATTCGATGGCCTCTCTGGAATCTCTCAATTCCGGCGCAAATCCTCCTTCGTCTCCAACTGCCGTAGTCAGCCCTCTTTGTTTTAGGAGACCTCGAAGAACATGATAGATCTCCGTTCCCATCCGCAGCTGTTCTTTCAGGCTGTCCGGCCCATACGGAACGATCATAAATTCCTGGATATCCAGATCATTGTCCGCGTGCACACCGCCATTTAACACATTCATCATCGGAACGGGCATGATCTTCTCTCCCACATTTCCCAGATAGGCATACAATGGAATTCCCAATGCTGCTGCCGCTGTCCTGGCGGCTGCCAGAGAAACACCCAGGATCGCATTTGCCCCCAGGTTATGCTTATCACGGCTTCCATCCAGTTCCTTTAATCTATGATCGATCCCGGTTTGATCCAGTACATTGTGACCGATCAAAGCCTCCGCAATTTCTTCATTCACATGACGTACTGCCTGCTCTACTCCTTTTCCCCCATATCTCGTTTCCTGATCCCGAAGTTCTACGGCTTCAAATTTTCCTGTAGATGCCCCGGAGGGCACCGCTGCTCTTCCCACGATCTGTTTCCCGGCAAGGATCTCTACTTCTACCGTTGGATTGCCCCGGGAATCCAGAATTTCTCTTGCGTAAATATCCTGAATCGGTAAATCCTGATACATCTTTTTCACCCTCCTTGTTGAAATATAGTATTTCCCAATAATCCTGTGATAATTCGTTGACTTTTCAGAAAGCACAGGCTACAATTTTCTTAATCTTATTCGGGGGTATTCGACATGAAAAGCAAACTACGACATTTTTTCCTGCTGACGTTCAGTACGTTGATCATGGCAGCCGGCACGTATTTTTTCAAATTTCCCAATCATTTTACATTTGGCGGAATCACCGGTCTTGCCGTTCTCGTTGCCAAGACCGGCATTATGTCTGCAGGAGATTTCAACTTTATTACCAATATGATCCTTCTGGTCATCGGTTCCTTTATCCTTGGTAAAAAATTTGCCGCAAAAACTGCCTACTGCAGTATTTTACTTTCTGTTGCACTTTCTGCACTGGAGCGTCTCTATCCGATGACTGCCCCTTTGACAGACCAGCCCATGCTGGAGCTGTGTTTTGCCATCGCACTTCCTTCCCTTGGATCTGCGATCCTGTTTAACATCGGCTCTTCCAGCGGCGGTACGGATATCATTGCCATGATCCTAAAAAAATATTCCAGTGTGGATATCGGACATGCACTTTTAATCACAGACGTGCTGATCACCGTTGCCGGATGCTTTATGTTTGACATTGCAACCGGACTGTATTCCTTCCTGGGACTTGCGATCCGTTCTTTTATGATCGACACCTTTATTGAAAGTTTCAATCTTTCTAAATATTTTAACGTGGTATGTGACAATCCAAAGCCGATCTGCGACTTTATCGTACAAGAATTAAATCGGAGCGCCACCGTCTGTCAAGCACAGGGCGCATTTTCCGGAAAAGACAAATATGTCATTTTCACAGCGCTGAACCGCCCACAGGCTGTCCGGCTCCGTAATTTTATCAAAGACGAAGAGCCTTCCGCATTTATCCTCATTTCCAACACCAGTGAGATCATCGGAAAAGGCTTCCACAACGTCTGAATATTTTATAAACACAAGGAGAAACATTATGAAACATCTGGTCATTGCAGAAAAACCTTCTGTGGGCAGAGATATTGCCCGGGTTTTACACTGCAATAAAAAAACAAATACTTATATAGAAGGCAATGATTACATCGTCACCTGGGCTCTGGGACATCTGGTCACACTGGCAGATCCGGAGCAGTACGGTGATCAATATAAGACATGGAACATGGACACTCTTCCAATGCTTCCCAAACACTGGAAACTGGTCGTCATCAAACAGACCGGGCGTCAGTTTCATGCCGTGAAAGAACTGATTTTTCGCAAAGATGTCTCTGACATCATCATCGCCACAGACGCCGGAAGAGAAGGGGAGCTTGTCGCACGTTGGATCCTGGACAAAGCTGGAAATCAAAAACCACTGAAACGGCTGTGGATCTCTTCTGTTACAGATAAGGCCATCCGGGAAGGCTTTCAAAATCTGCGCCCCGGTAAATCTTATGAACCGCTTTACCGGGCTGCGGTTGCCCGCGCACAGTCTGACTGGGTCGTTGGGATCAATGCCACCCGTGCACTGACTTGCAAATACAACGCACAACTCTCCTGCGGAAGAGTCCAGACTCCGACCCTTGCCATGATCGCTGCCAGAGAAGAAGAAATCCGCACATTCAAACCGGTACCTTATTATGGACTCAAAGCAGTGGCAGAAGGGATGAGCTTTACATGGACGGATCCAAAATCCGGCTCCGCCCGTTCCTTTGATCAGGAGCGGATTCAGAATCTGAAGCACGCCTCTGGACAAACTTTACTTGTCACCGATGTTCAGAAAAAACGAAAAAAGACCTTTGCGCCCGCTTTATATGACCTCACGGCACTTCAGCGGGAAGCCAACCAAAAATTCGGTTTTTCCGCAAAACAGACGCTCAATATCATGCAGAGACTCTACGAGAATCATAAAGTACTGACCTACCCAAGAACTGATTCCCGCTATCTTACAACGGATATTGTGCCGACTTTAAAAGAACGCCTAAAAGCCTGTGCTGTAGGACCTTACAGCAAACTTGCCGGACGGCTTTCCATGCAGAAAATTCAGGCAAGCAAATCTTTCGTCAATAACAGCAAAGTATCCGACCACCATGCGATCATTCCAACAGAACAGTTTGTACAGCTGGATCATATGAGCAATGAAGAACGCAAGATTTATGATCTGGTCGTACGCCGCTTTCTTGCGGTTCTCTCTCCTGCCTGCGAGTACGAAGAGACTGCCATCCACGGTACGATCGGAACAGCACAGTTCCATGCCAAAGGGAATTTCATGCTGTCTGCCGGATGGAGAGAAATTTATGAATCCGGTTATACAAACGGAGACGAGGAAGACGAGGAACTAAATACATTCTCCCAGATTTCTCTACCGGACGTACAAAAAGGTGATTCCCTTGCGATCACTGCACTGACGATCACAGAAGGAAAGACCAAACCGCCTGCTTACTTTACCGAAGGTACACTCATCGCCGCGATGGAAAATCCGGTCAAATATCTGAAACACAAAGAGAAAGACATCGTCAAAACACTGGGAGAGACCGGCGGACTCGGGACAGTCGCCACCAGAGCTGACATCATCGAAAAATTATTCAACAGTTTCCTAATGGAGAAAAAAGGAAACGAAATCCATATCACATCCAAAGGAAAACAACTGCTTTCCTTAGTGCCTTCGGATTTAAAGAGCCCGGAACTGACCGCTTCCTGGGAGATGCGCCTGCAGGCCATCGCAAAAGGAACAGAATCTGATAAAGCCTTCATGAACGAAATCGAGACTTACACAAAAGCTCTGATCCAGGAGATCAAATCAGCAGACGGTACGTTCCGCCATGACAATATGACACGTACCAAATGCCCGGAATGTGGAAAATTTATGCTGGAGGTCAATGGAAAACACGGAAAAATGCTTGTCTGTCAGGATCGGGAATGTGGACATAAAGAAACCATTTCCCGACATACCAACGCCCGCTGCCCGATCTGCCATAAAAAAATGGATCTGGTAGGAAAAGGCGATGGACAACGCTTCGTCTGTGTATGCGGACACAAAGAAAAATTAAGCGCTTTCGAAGACCGAAAGAAAAAAGCGGGAAAAGGTGCCAGCAAAAAAGATGTAAACAATTATTTACGAAAACAGGCAAAAGAAGCGAACGAACCGCTCAACAATGCCTTTGCAGAAGCTTTTTCGAAAATACAGTTGTAACAGCGGAAGATAAAATGACTTTTCTTGCCCCCCTATCTGCTTATGCTATACTTAACAGGTATAATTGAATCAGAACGATAAGCGGATGCGATTTTGAGAAGCCCTCTAGTTTATAGAAAAAGGGGGATGCCCATGAACACAATGAAAGTGCTTACTTTACTTTTAGTAGTTTTTGCGGCTCTGACTTACTTAGATAACAAACATAATAAGAAATAGCATCCACAATAACCCTAGAAAAGTTTGATGGATGCTATGTCTTAACATAGAAATAACTTAAATTTTACTGAGGACATCAGATCTTGTATCTGATCTTCTGTTTCAATTCAATCATACACTGGGGGATTTGAGAAATCAAGTCCTCCTTTTTAATGCGGTTATATCTGGCTCACCCCAGACAATAACCGCATTCTTTCTCTAAAATTAATGGAAAAAATGATCCCCAATCTGAATTCCATAATTGCCGTTTCCAAAATACAGGCAATCCCCAATCGGATTCACCCCTGCCATGGCATCGGCTGCCGCCTGCATGGCAGTCTGGGTATATCCTCCAGAACTGCGCACCGTATCCAGCCATCCTGTCATTGCCGGTCCAAACTGTCCCGACTGATAGATCACCTCGGAAATACTGTTCGGATAGGCCCCGCTTCTGACGCGGTTCATGATCACCGCACCTACCGCAACCTGTCCTTCATAAGGCTGATTTCCTGCTTCACAGAAGATGATCGACGCCAGAAGCTTCTGATCTTCTGCTGCGATCTGTGCCCGCGCAGCCTCTTCCGCCACTTTTCTTGCCGCCTCTTCTTCTGCCTTTCTCTTTGCTTCTGCCTCTGCCTTCTGTCGTTCCTCCTGTGCCTTCTCTGCTTTCGCCTTGGTCTGTTCGACTGCTTCTAATGGAATCTTCTCCAGTACAGCCGCAATAGTGCCAGCCCCTGCATTATATTCTGTATCTTCTTTCTGAACCATCCCGGAACCTGAAACGGATGTCTGACTTGTAAAACCTGATGCAAATAACAATGCAATTGTCCATACAGTCAGTACTGCCACCCATCGATTTCTCTGTTTCATAAAAAATAACCTCCTGATTGTTGCAATATTCTTACATAGTTCTTATATAATATATGAACCAGATTTCTTAAATATTACAATTATTACAAAAATGTTACGTTTGGTATTCTAATATAAAACAGATGGAATGTCAACCGGGAAAATTTTCTATAAAATATCTATCAGCTCTCCCATATGCAAAATGACTGCATCTGCGCCTGCACTTAAAAACTTTTGGCGTACTTCTTCTATTTTTTCTTCTTTTTCACTCTGTAACAGATTTTCATACTCCTCTTCTGTCAGCCCCATTTCCGAGCTTCCTTCTATCACCCCTACTGTAAAGACTCCGGCATGTCTTCCTTCTAGGATATCAGATATCGTATCTCCCACCTTCACAACCTTATCCACAGAAGAAACTCGAAGTGCCTCCATATTTCGGAAGATCATATATGGATATGGACGTCCTGCGGACCCCACGCTGTCCGGGCTAAACCACACATCCGGTTCATAGCCAGCCTCTTTTGCCTTTGGAACTACAACAGACATCATTTCATCGGTATATCCCGTTGTAGAACCAATCTTGACATTGCATGCCCGCAGCTTCTCGATGGTATCCAGAACATACGGCTTTGGCTGTGCAAATCTGTCTAAAATACTCATCAGTTTTTCTTCAAATAATCCATACAGTTTTTCTACATCTTCTTCTGTAGATGCCTGACCGTATTTTTCTTCCCATAGCTTCTGGATCCTCGGCATCTTCAGCATTGTGCGGATGTGGTCGATCTTCAGCATTCCCATCGGCTCTCTGACTTCCTGCATCGTCGGCTCGATTCCGAAATGTTTAAATACTTCCACAAATGCCTGTACCGGTGCAAAACACCCATAATCTACCGTTGTTCCCGCCCAGTCAAAAATCACCGCTTCTATCTGTCTCATTTTCATCTTTCCTTTCTGCTTATACCTGTTCCATATATGATTTCATAATCTCAGTCAGTCTCAAAATATCTTCTTCATAAATCTCCCCGATGACTCCGATGCGGAAGGTATCTGCATCTGTCAGTTTTCCAGGATAAATTGCATATCCTCTTTCTTTGATGTAAGCATACATATCCTGAAAATCAAAATGCTTTCCTTCCGGATACAAGAACGTGGCAATGATCGGTCCCTGCCATGCTCTGTCTACATACAGCTGAAATCCCAGTTTTTCGAAGTTTTCTACCAGTGTATCCATATTTTTCTGATATCTGGCATGTCGTGCTTTGATCCCGCCTTCCTGTTCCAGTTCCTTCATTGCCTGCTCAAAAGCCAGCACAATATGTGTTGGAGATGTATACCTCCATTTTCCATCTTTTTCCATTCCAGCCCACTGATCGTACAGATCCAGACACAGACTTCTTGCACGTCCTTTTGCTTCCATCAAAAGCGCTCTGTTTGCAATGATGAAAGAAAATCCCGGAACTCCCTGGATACATTTATTAGCAGAACTGATCAAGAAATCAATGTGCCAGTCTTTTACCGGAATTTCCACTCCCGCAAAGCTGGACATGGCATCTACAATAAATGCTTTTCCATAGATATCCGCAAGTTTTCCAATACTCTCAATATCATTTAAGATCCCACTGGTTGTCTCACTGTGGATCATCATGATATGCGTGATTTCCGGATGTATCTTCAGAAGTTCTTCTGCTTCTTTGGCATCTGGCGTCTTATTATAATCCTGGGTTACATGGATACATGGAATTTCATAATAGCTGCACATTTTTGCCGCACGCTCTCCATAAGCTCCGTTGCTCAAAAGCAAGACACATCCGTCTTTTGGGATCACACTTCCCAGCACACTTTCCACACCGAATGATCCTGATCCCTGCATCAGCACTGTTGTATATTCCTCTTCGGACACCTGAGCCAGTTTCAGCAGATTTCTGCGGATTTTCTGTGTGATTTCTTTGTAGTCATCATCCCAGGTACAATGGTCAAACAGCATCACTTCTTTTACTGTTTCTGTGGTCGTCAGTGGTCCCGGCGTTAATAATTTATAATTTTTCATCTTGCGTTTCCTCATTTCTTCTTATTATTTTTTACAGCTTTCTGATAATTCCTGATGTTTTTGTAAAAGATCCACTGTCAGTTTTTCCGGAAATGTCTTTGGATTGCCGGATTTTTCAGTATCTGATACCGATTCTCCCTCATAAAGCGGAATCGGATAACTCTCAAGCAGTTCTTTTCTTCCATTTTTTATGATGCATTCTGCCATTTCCATGGCTTTTTCATTTTTCTCTTCTCCTTTGTCTACCACTGCCACAGATTCTGTCAGCGTAAAGTTGCCTTCCTGCGGATCTATGTAATCTACCGGAAGTCCATTCTCTTTATCTGCCACTGCCTGCTGACGAAGTCCAAATCCAATGGCAACTTCTCCTGCACGGACCAGCTTCAACGGTCCGGATCCCGATTCTTCCAGATGATCTCCTGCATTTTCATAAATCTCTATGAGAATCTTTTGTGTCTCTTCTTCTCCATATTCCGAGATCAGTCCCTGAATCAGAAGCCATGCTGTGGAAGAGGACGCAATATCTGTCACTGCGATCTGATCTTTATATTCTGGTTTTGCCAGATCCTTGATGGACTTTGGCAGCTCCAGATTTTCTGCTTCCATTTCTTCTGTATTCACGATCAGCGTACCTTCCTGCGCTGTGATCGGTGTACAGTAGGAAGGATATTCTTCCAGAGTATCTGGCTCAAATGTCAGATCTGTGAACATATTCTGTTCTTCCTGCGCACTCTCCAGATAAAAAGTACTCATCGTCACCAGATCTGCTTCCAGGTTCTTTCCCTCCGCCAGAAGCTTTCCACCCAATTCTGATGTACCAAAGGTCTGGAAGATATATTCCCCCTCATATCCATTGGCATCCAAAGCAGCTTTCATAGCAACGACAGCTTCATCATCTGCATTGGAGTAGATCACAACCTGATCACCTGCTTTGGAAGAACATCCGACAGTCGATGCCGTTCCCAATACCAGAACCCCCGCTGCCATCACTGCACCTACACGTTTCCACACCTGTTTCTTTACCTTCTTCATCTTCTTTTCCTCCTTCGCTTGTTTCCAGCCTGCTGCCAGAGACGGAATGGCTTTTACAGCCAGATTTGTTGCCAAGATAAGCAATGACAACACAAACACTTCATTAAATTTATTGTAATACTGCAATTCTTTGATCTTTGTCGTCAGTACCATGGTTCTTGCTCCTGCCAGAAAAACAACGGCGCTGACTGTAACCATGGCGTTGACAAAATAATAGCTGAACACTTCCAGGATCGTGGACATGGCATTTGGGGTCACAATCCGGAAAATCGTTTTGATCCAGCTGTCTCCCATCAGCATCGCGGTTGTCTCCCAGGATGCATTCATCTTTTCCAGCGAGTTTTTCATCATCAGATATGGTGTGGAAAAGAAATGTACTACGTTACACAAGATCAGGATCACAAACGTACTCTGCAGCCCGGTTCCTGAAAAGCAGAACAAAAAAGCAAGTCCAAGCACCATTCCGGGAATCGTATTTGTTACCAGCGCGATCCCGTCTATGATACGCTTCCAGCCCATCCCCAGAGAACTTCTGGCTGTGATCAGCGCGCCTCCGTAAGCTGCCAGCGTTCCCAATGCCGCTGTCAAAAGTGCCACATACAGGGAATTTTTATACACCCCTATCAGCCCCGGATCTGAAAAGACCGCCTGTATATGATCCATCGAAAATCCAGTCTGATACGGCCAGTCCTGTACAAACGGAACTACAAAAATAACCGCAAATATGGATAACACACCCAGAAGGATCAAGCCGCTTCCAATGCCGCACATCCAGTCTCTTCCTTTGTTTTTCGGAAGCTCCATCACCGAAATTTTCTGGTAACGCACATTGTAGCGTTCCAGATATCGAAGCAGCGCAATGCTTGCAATGGACGGAAGAAGCATCATTACCGCAACAACACTTCCTTTGTTAAAATCTGGGATACTTCCCAGCATCTGACTATATAACACACTTGCAATGACCTCGAATTTTCCGCCCACAGATGCAGGAATACCAAAATCTGTGAAGCAAAGAAAAAACGACTGGATGAACGAGGCCATCAGTGTTCCTGCTAAAGGGCGGAAAATTGTCATCATAAAAGTAGAAAATCTATTGTCACCCATCACTCTGGATACGATCATAAATTTCTTGTCGATATATCCCATGGTGTTGTGGATCAGCAAAAATGATACCGGCAGCGTATAGATCACATACCCGATCAGCAACCCGTTAAATCCGTAGATATCAAACAACTGCCTGCCAAATAATTTTGTCAGCATCCCCTGCTTTCCAAACGAATAAATGATCGCGAATCCATAGGTCAATGTAGGCAGGAACATGGGAAATACCGCTGCCTTCTCGATTCCTTTTTTGAATACCGGATTCACATTGGTATAGTGGATGGTATATGCCAGAAAAAATGCCAGCACAGTTGTCAGAAATGCGCTCACTCCTGCGATCAAAAAACTGTTCCCAAGAGCGGTTAAAAATCCCCTCTCAGACAGAACCTCCGTATAAAACGCTCCTGTCATCCCCTGCTCGGATACAAATGATTTCAACAGCAGTCTTCCAGTCGGATACAACAAAAAGAAAAGAAACAAAGATCCGATCAAAAGAAATATGATTTTTAATTCTCGATTTTTTGTTTTCATCTGTGCTCTCCTATGACACCTGTACCATTTCTTCCCGGCCGGTCAGGATTTCCTGCACCTTTCCACGGACAATTCCCGGAATCTCTTTGGGAACTGTAAATAACGAATAGATATTATTTTTCTTGATCTCCAGCTGTCTTAAAATAAATTCTCTTACAAATTCATTGCCCGGATTTTTGATAATCTCTTCCGGTTTATCATACTGGGCGATTTTTCCTTCCTGAATGATGAGCACATGATCTGACAGTGTGAGTGCCTCTTCCGGATCATGGGTCACGATAATGGTTGTCAGATGAAATTCTTTTGCAATGGTCTTGATCTTTTCTTTGATGGATTCTTTGATCACACCATCCAGCGCACTCAAAGGCTCATCCAAAAGCAAAATCTTCGGCTTCATAACCAGCGTCCTTGCAAGCGCCACTCTCTGTTTCTGTCCCCCGGAAAGCTGATCGATCTTCTTATTTAAATGTTCTTTTAATCCCAACAGCTCGATCAGTTCTTCCACCTCTTTTTCTGATGAAATACCAGGTTGGTTTTTCAGACCGTATGTGATATTTTTGTATACATTCAGATTCGGAAACAATGCATAGTCCTGAAATACAATATTGAATCCTCTTTTTTCCATCGGAAGTTCTGTAATATCTTCTCCGTTAAACCAGATTTTTCCACTGTCTGTCTCCGTGATCCCCAAGATCAGATTCAGCAATGTTGTTTTTCCACATCCAGATGGGCCTAAGATCGAAACAATCTCGCCATCTTCTATCTCCAGGTTTATGTCTTTTAAAATTTCAACTCCATCATAGGATTTTTTAATCTGTTCTAATTTCAGCATCTGAATTCTCCTTTTCTTACTGGACTCTAACCTTATGGGCATTTTGCCCTGCTGGCATTGGAAATTATAGCAACGGCATTTTTCAGACTCAATCAAATCCATTTCAAAATCATGTTAGAGAAATGTAAAATGCATAAAAAAACACAGCGAAATTTCTGTAGTTTTCCTACAAAACTTTCGCTGTGACTTTATTGATATGCCTTGTCCTGCACCATCTTGCTGCTCTGATCCAGCCGTCTGGTATAAGTATCATAATCACTGAGGATGATTCCCATATAAAGCATATCGATCAATGCCATCTGGGTCGTCCTGGAAAAAATTGCATCTCCATACAGCAGCTGCTTCTGGGAACTTTTTAATACCACATCTCCCCATCTTTCCAGAAGTGTCTGCTCGAAATTTGTGATAACGACAACTTTTGCCCCTGCTTTTTTCGCAATTTTCACTGTATCCACCACATCTTTGGACTGCCCTGAATAAGAAATCGCGATCACTGTATCATCCTGATGCAGGCTCGAAGCAGAAATTCTCTGCAGGTAATAATCCGCATAATATTGGCATTCTATTTCCAAATATAACAGTTTCGTCATCAGATCTGCTGCTGTTGCCGCCGAATTTTCCACACAGAAAATATGCACTCTTCTGGCTGTAACGATCATCCTGACAGCCTCTTGCAGATCACTGGCCGGGATACTTTTGAGCATCTCTTCCAGCATCGCAATCGTACCGGATACCACTTTTCCCGGCACACTCTCAATCGAATCGCCCAAATGAAGCTGATACCCGTAAAGTACACTCTGTATGCCCCCATCCTCCAGCTTCATTCGTGTTTTCATATCCTGGCACAACAAGGCATCTTGAAATTCCCGGTAGCTTTGAAATCCCACCGCCTTTACAAACCTCATTACCGTAGGCTGACTCACTCCACTTTGCCAAGCCAGTCTTTCGATGGTCATTTTCTGACACCGGCTTCCCTGCTTCAATACCACATCCGCGACTTTCTTTTCCGAATTTCGCAATTTCGCATAATGACTTCTAATTAAAAAATCTACTGATTGTTCCATACTTCTGCTCCTTGTAAAAATATTACAAAATTGCCAAGACATTTCTCCTATCTCTTCTTTGTTTCCTTGCTTTTATTTTATCGCAGAACTTTCCTTTTTCTCTGTTAAATCTTTGTAAAATCTGATATTCTTTACCTAAGAGAATATTTATAGACTTTATCATTTTCAAAGTAAGGGGATTGTTATGGCACAGAAACGACAGACAAACCAGATTACAGAAGGTGTCATCTGGAAACAACTTTTATTTTTCTTTTTCCCGATCTTATTGGGAACTTTTTTTCAGCAACTGTACAATACCATCGACACGGTCATTGTAGGACAATTTGTGGGAAAAGCAGCTCTTGCCAGTGTAGGCGGCTCTTCTGCCCAGATCGTAGCTTTGATTGTCGGATTTTTTACCGGACTATCTTCCGGCGCTTCGGTTCTGATCGCCCAGTATTTTGGAGCCTGCAATGAACATGCTGCCAGCGATGGTCTCCACAATGCCTATGCAATTTCCATCGTAGGCGGGATTTCTCTGGGGATCATCGGCTTTGCAGCGACACCGACTATGCTTCGACTGATGAACACGCCGGCTGAGATCATGCAGGATTCTGTGATTTATCTTCGCATTTATTTCGCGGGTATTCTTTTTGTCTTCTTATATAATATGGGCTCCAGTGTCCTGCGGGCTGTGGGAGATTCCAAACGTCCGCTTTACTACCTGATCGCATGCTGCCTGTTAAATATCGTACTGGATGCCTTGTTTGTAATCGTATTCCATATGGGTGTTCTTGGAGTTGCTATCGCCACTTTAATCTCCCAGGCATTCAGCGCCTTTCTTGTCACATGGAAACTTTTACATGCAGAAGGCATGCTGTGGCTTTCTTTGTCCCGCATCCGTTTCCACAGTTCCGTCTTAAAGAATCAGTTAAAACTGGGACTGCCTACCGGATTTGAGGCGATTTTATTTGCCATTACCAACATTGCCATCCAGTCTGCCGTCAATACATTTGGAACCGACACTTCCGCTGCCTGGTCTGCCTACGGAAAACTGGATGCGATTTTCTGGATGGTGAGCACTGCGTTTGGAATCTCTATTACTACATTTGTCGGACAAAACTACGGCGCCGGAAAATTAGACCGGATCCGCAAAAGCACCCGTGTCTGTCTGATCATGGATGCACTGGTCTCATCCATACTGGTCATTTTCCTGATCGCCGCCAGAAAATTTCTATTCAGTCTGTTTACAAATGATGAAACGGTCATCCAGATCGGATGTGAGATGCTTGTTCTGATTACTCCATGGTATATCGTTTATGTATTCATTGAGGTACTGGCGGGCGCACTGCGCGGAGTCGGTGATGTCATCGTTCCCGTGATCATCACCTTACTTGGGATCTGCGTCATGCGGATCGCCTGGCTGATCGGCGCACTTAAAATTTCCCCAACCATTTCCGCGATTATTTTCAGTTACCCGGTGACCTGGCTTTTGACTGCATTATTCTTCATTGGATACTATCTGTACAAACAGAAAAAGTTCTTTACTTCATCCGGAAAACAGGACTGATCTTCTTGTAGATCAGCAGCACGATCACGGATACAAGCACTCCTTTCAGAAGGTTGAACGGTGTCACTGCAAACAATACCAAGGTAGATACACTGGTGATCTTTGCGTTGACTTCTGTTCCCATCTGAACCAGTGCATCCAACGGCATTCCGAAAGCTTTTGCATATACCGGAAGAAGTACATACGCATTCAATATTCCTCCGATTGCTGTCATCAGCATTGTTCCTGCTGCCATCCCAGCCAACGCGCCTGTTTTGGTATGCATTTTTCGGTAGATCCATCCGGCCGGCACGATAAAGGAGCAGCCGATCAGAAAGTTTGCCACATCGCCTACACCGGCAGTCTGTGTTCCGCTGATCACAACATGCAGAAGATTCTTAATCAGTTCTATCCCGGCTCCGGCAAGCGGTCCCATGGCAAAACATCCAACCAACACCGGAACTTCACTGAAATCGATCTTATAAAATACCGGCACAAATGGAAGCGGAATTTCAAACAGCATCAGCACAACGGCAACAGCGGATAACATTCCGACTTTTGCCAGTGTCCTGACACCTACTTTTTGGGGATTCTTCGTTACTGTGTTTGTTTGTGTGTTCATGTTTCTTTTCTCCTTCAAAATATCCATAAATTTTGATAAAGAAAGAAAACCTTCCGGATTGTGCGTGCCAGACAAAAAATAAAACCCCGGATTCTCAAAATCCAGGGTTTTATTGCCTTATTTCACACATACATCTTCTTTCATCCAGACTTTACTGTTGGTACCGGAATCTCTGATCTGCAGATCACCGGTTCAGCCATCCTCTGCCACTGCAGAAGACAGGTCGCGGACTTTACCGCCAGTTGGGACTTTCACCCGACCCTGAAGATTTATTTCTTATCTGTCATCTATTATAGTGCGTTCACACATATGATTCAAGTGATTTTTTCTGCTTTTACGACTTCTTTTCATTCTTATCATAAATAATCGCCAAACCTTTTAATAAAAGGTCATCATCCAAGATGACTTCTCGTTTGCAATGTGGCACGATTTTTTTTGCAAGACCACCTGTTGCGATCACCGTTGCGTTCTCTCCCAATGCTTCCTCCATCCGGTCAATGATTCCGTCCATTGCAGATGCACTGCTGTAGATCACACCGCTCTTCATACAATCAACTGTATTTTTCCCAATAATCTGTTTGGGAGCCTCCAGGCTGATCCCGCTTAACTGAGATGCATTGGCTGTCAGGGAATCCACAGATACCTGGATTCCCGGATAGATCATGCCTCCGATATAGTCTTTGTTTTTATCGATCACGCAAACAGTATTAGCCGTTCCCAGATCAAAAATGATCAACGGCACCGGATACTGTGCCACACCGGCCACAGCTCCCACGATCAGGTCACTTCCTACAGAAGACGGATTATCCATCCTGATATTCAGTCCGGTCTTCACTCCGGCTCCTACCACAAGCACCTCTTTTTTCAACAGCTTTTCCAGTGCCAGCTTTGCTGCATTGGTAACCTGCGGCACAACGGAAGAAATAATCCCTCCTTCGATCTGATCCAGATCAATCTGATAGATATCGAGCACTGTCTTAATATCGATCGCATACTCTATTTCTGTTTTTTGATGCACGGTAGAAAGTCGTTCTACGAACAGACACTCCCTGTTCTCGATACATCCGATGACTATATTTGTATTTCCAATGTCAATCGCTAAAACCATGTGTAAATCCCAGTCTTTCTTTCATATTTTTCTTCATCAGTGTCTTTCCGATCAATGCGGTCAGCACGCCTGCCACGATGGCTTCCGGCACTCCATTGATCCCGATGACAGACAGAATGAATCCATACACCGCCTTTACTGCCACGCCGTTTGCCGCTGCATATGCATCCCTGAAAAACAGATAGATCAGATTCATGACCAGCAGTGTATTCGTAAGTGATCCTGTCACCCCTGCCAAAACCAGTCCCGTTTTTGAGACACCTGTAGATCTGCCGCATTTTTTTACCAGTCCGTACACATAATACGGCACAATACCTGTCAGGATCCGTGGCAGAAAACAGATGATCACGCTTCCGATTCCTCCGTTAAATTCCCCCATACTGTAAAATGGCGTAAACACAAAGGATGTTACCGTTGGATTCACCGTGTTATTGATAAAGCTGGTCAGTCCAAACAGCAGTCCCAGAAGTGCTCCTGTCTTAGGTCCCATCAAAAGAGATGCCAGGATCACCGGAATATGGATGATCGTCGCTCTTGTAAATCCCAGCGGAATATATCCGAGAAAAGGGGTAAATGCCATGATTACAATGATCACTCCAAAAATCGCGGTCTGCACCATATTCCGTGTGCGTACGCTGCTACCTGCTGTCTGTGTTCTGTTACTTGTCTGATTCATAATTGCCTCCTTGTTATCATTCTCTTTCGAGATACAATACCGATTAGCACAGAATTTCTGATTCTGTCTCCATATTAATTTGTTACTTTTAAGATCTCATCCAGGATTTTTAAAGCTGTCTCCTCTTTTGTCATCTTTCCGAGTGAAACTTCTCCCTGTGATGTGATGATCGTCACCACATTCGTGTCGCCCGCAAATCCGGCACCCTCTACCTTCAAGTTGTTCGCTACGATCATATCCAGATGCTTCTTTTCCAGTTTTCTTCTGGAATTTTCCAGCATATTTTCTGTCTCCATGGAAAATCCGCATAGAAATTGATGCTCCTTCTTATGCTCTCCCAGAAACTTCAGGATATCATCCGTGCGCTCCATAGAAAGCGACAAATCGTCCTCTTTCTTTTTCATCTTTTCACTGCTCACGGTCTTTGGCCGATAATCCGCCACAGCCGCTGCCTTGATGATGATATCTTGATCTTTGGCTCTTTGGGTCACTTCGTCATACATCTCTTTAGCAGTCACCACATCCACCACATCTACAAACTCCGGCTTCTCAATCGCCGTCGGTCCGCTCACAAGTGTCACATCCGCCCCGCGCAGCATGCACATTTTTGCAATGGCATATCCCATCTTTCCGGTCGAATGATTCGTGATATACCGCACCGGATCAATCGATTCCTGTGTCGGACCTGCCGTTACCAACACCCGCTTGTCCTGCATATCTTTTTCATATGCAATCTCTCTTAAAATGTACTGTAAGAGAAGCTCCGGTTCCGGCATCTTGCCGGCTCCGGTGTCTCCGCATGCAAGATATCCCACAGCCGGAGAGATCACCTCATACCCATAGTGCTCCAGAATCTTCAGATTGTCCTGCAAGATCGGATTCTCGAACATGTTCGTATTCATTGCCGGTGCGATGATCTTCTTGCATCTGCATGCCATGACCGTGGTCGTCAGCATATCGTCCGCAATTCCATGTGCGATCTTTCCGATTACATTGGCGCTGGCCGGTGCTACCAATACCACATCCGCCTGTTTTGCAAGCGCGACATGCTCGACACTGTACTGAAAATTCCGGTCAAACGTATCCACCAGACATTTGTTTCCCGTCAGCGATTCAAATGTGATGGGATTGATGAAATTCACCGCATTCTGTGTCATCAGCACCTGTACATTGGCATGCAGCTTTTTCAATGTGCTGGCAAGCGATGCGATCTTATACGCTGCAATGCTGCCTGACACTGCAAGTACTACTGTTTTGCCTTTCAGCATAAAAATCCCCCTTTTCCTTTTGTAGCATCCTCATATGAGGTATGCTCAGTTTCTATTCCATTATATGGGATTATCCTGCAAATTGCAATTCACAAATACAGAGTCTTTCTGTTGATTCTTCCCGATTTAAGAAATTTCACGCATAGTCAGCTGGATTCGTTTCTTTTTCAGATCCACGCTCATCACTTTCACATCCACGATGTCGCCCACACTGACCGCTTCCAGTGGATGCTTGATATAGCGGTCCGTAATCTGGGAAATGTGTACCAGTCCGTCTTGATGAACTCCAATATCTACGAACACACCGAAATCAATGACATTTCGAACCGTTCCCTTTAAGATCATTCCCTCTTTCAGGTCTTTCATATCCAGCACATCCGTACGAAGGATTGGTTTTGGCATCTCATCTCTTGGATCCCTTGCTGGTTTCTCCAGCTCTTTTACGATATCTCGCAGCGTGATCTCACCAATCTCCAGTTCCTCTGACAATTTTTTATAGTCTTTGATTGTTTTGGATAAGCCTGCCAGATTTCCACCCACTACATCTTCTAACGTAAAGCCCTGTCTTTCCAGCAGTTTTTCCGTTGCCGCATAAGACTCCGGATGGACACCGGTAGCATCCAGCGGATTTTTTCCTCCCTGGATCCGCATAAATCCAGCACACTGTTCAAATGCCTTTGGTCCCAGTTTTGCAACTTTCAGCAACTCTTTCCGATCCTGGAACTTTCCGTTTTCTTCCCGATATGCCACAATGTTTTTTGCGATCGCACCGGAAATTCCTGAAATATAAGAAAGCAGCGGAGCAGATGCGGTATTGAGATCCACACCGACCTTATTTACACAATCTTCCACAACACCACTTAAGGATTCGCCCAGCTTTTTCTGATTCATATCATGCTGGTACTGCCCTACGCCGATGGACTGTGGTTCGATCTTTACCAGTTCCGCAAGGGGATCCTGCAGCCGTCTTGCGATGGATGCCGCACTTCTCTGTCCTACGTCAAATTTTGGAAATTCTTCACTTGCAAGTTTGCTTGCAGAATATACCGATGCCCCGGCCTCATTGACAATCACATACTGCACTTTCTCCGGAATCTCTTTTAACAGTTCTACAATAAACTGCTCAGATTCCCTGGAAGCCGTTCCATTTCCAAGCGAGATCAACGTAATATGATACTTCGGAATGATCTTCTTCAACAAATCCTTTGATGCTTTAATCTTTGCCGGAGTGGTCGGCGCAGTCGGATAGATCACTGTAGTTCCCATCACTTTCCCGGTAGGATCCACCACCGCCAGCTTACATCCTGTACGGAACGCCGGATCCCATCCAAGTACTACCTGTCCTGTGATCGGGGGCTGCATCAACAACTGATGCAGATTCTTTCCAAATACCTCGATCGCCCCGTCTTCTGCTTTTTCGGTTAGTTCACTGCGGATCTCCCTCTCGATCGCAGGTCCGATAAGACGCTTGTAGCTGTCCTCCACAGCCTCCTTCAAAGCCTGCTGTGTATTTTCATTCTTTCCATGAATGGTCTGCTTTTCCAGATAACCGAGAATCTCTTCTTCCGGTGCTTCGATCTTGACTGTCAGGATCTTTTCTTTCTCCCCGCGGTTCAGCGCCAGGATCCGATGTCCTGCCAGCCTGGACAAAGGCTCTGCAAATTCATAATACATTTCATACACAGACTCTGTCTCTGGATCTTTTGCCGCCGAGATCAGTGTTCCCTTTTTCATGGTGATCTTACGGATCCAGCTTCTGTAATCTGCTTCATCTGAAATAGATTCTGCAATAATATCTTTCGCCCCTGCGATCGCATCTTCCGGGGAAGCGACTCCCTTTTCTTCTGATACGTATTGCTCCGCTTCCTGCAAAAGAGGACGCTGCAGCTTCTGCAGTGTGATCACTGCTGCCAACGGTTCCAGCCCTTTCTCTTTGGCAATGGTCGCTCTCGTTCTTCTCTTCGGACGATACGGACGATATAAATCTTCTACCACTACCAACGTCTCTGCCGCCAGGATCTGACTTCGAAGTTCTTCCGTCAGTTTCCCCTGTTCTCCGATGGTAGAAAGTACCTGCTCCTTTTTCTCTTCCAAATTTCGCAGATAAACCAGTCTTTCATGCAGTTTTCGAAGCTGTTCATCATTCAAAGAACCCGTTGCCTCTTTTCGATATCTGGAAATAAACGGAATCGTATTCCCCTCATCGATCAATTTGACTGCGGCATCTACCTGCCAGCGCTTTACATCCAGTTCTTCTGTCAATTTTTGATTGATATCCATATTGTTTTCCTCACTTCTGTTCTTATTTTTCCCTTGCCCTCATGAAAACTAGAATAACTGGTGCTATTATACCACAGGTTTTGCCTCACAAACCACAAAAAAGATTTACGTCCCTTTTATTCTCTGCTATCATAAAAAGAAAAACAAAGGATTTTTTAATTTCTATGAATCGAACCATTACTTATCACATTTCCGATCAGGATGCAGGATTTACCATTGAACAAAATTTAAGACATCGCGGATATTCCGCCAAAAATATTACCTATTTAAAAAAGACCCGGGAAAGTGTTCTCTTAAACGGGGTATGGGTGCATATGACAGACCGTCTGAGCGCCGGTGATGAACTGGTAATCAAAATCATAGAAGAACACTCCTCCGAACGGATCCCTCCGGTTGAGCATCCCCTCAATATTGTCTATGAGGACGAAGATATCCTTGTAATCAACAAACAAGCCGGAATGCCCATCCACCCTTCTTTGAACAATTACTACAACTCCCTGGCAAACGCCCTTGCCTGGTACTATGAACAACAGAACAAACCGTTTATCTTCCGCTGTGTCAACCGTTTGGACCGGGATACTTCCGGACTGACGATCATTGCCAAACATGTGGTCAGCGCTGCCATTCTCTCTTCCATGAATGCCAGCCGCAAGATCCACCGGGAATACCGGGCCATTGTGCGCGGCCATCTCACACCGGAATCCGGAGTCATCACTGCGCCTCTTGGCAGAAAAGACAGTTCCATCATTGAACGCACCGTGGATTTTGAGCATGGAGAAAAAGCCGTTACATACTATCAGTTTCAGGAAGAAAAAAATGGACACAGCCTTGTCTCTCTTCATCTTGGGACCGGACGCACTCATCAGATCCGGATCCATATGAAATACATTGGGTTTCCATTAGTCGGTGACTATCTGTATAATCCAGACATGGAGTTGATCACCCGGCAGGCTCTGCATTCTTACCGACTGTCCTTTTCCCATCCAATCACCGGACAGAATATGGACTTTACGGCGCCGCTTCCTGATGACATGAAAAAAATCCTGCTCTGATGCAGGATTTTTTATTCTTTTTCCGGCATTTTCCGGGTAAATGCCAACAACAGCTGATGTAAGATCCGATGTAAATGCGGCAGGTATCCCTCCATCGTAACCGGCTGCTCATACAAAATACAGTTATAACTGGTAGACCCTATCAACTCAATGATCGTAAACAGCAAAAGCTCCGGCTCTCCGCAATCTACTTGAAATTTCTCCAACGCCTGCAGGTAATGTTCATAAAATCCCTGTGCCTCTGGAAATTCCGCACTGGAAAATGCATTTTTAAAAATTCCCCAGGACAGATTTTTGGCAATAAACTGCATGAGTGAATGTTGCTTTTCAAATCTTCCGATAATATAATCTGTCAAAAAGATCACTTCTTCTTCAAAGCTGTAAATTTCCCGTTTATCCAACTCCTGATGTGCATCTGCAAATAATTTGCCTGCCTGATATGCGATCAGCCTGTCCCTTAAATCATATTTATCCTTAAAATATAGATAAAACGTTCCTTTTGCCAGCCCCGCCTGATTTACAATATCCGATATGGTTGTCTTTGCAAATCCTTTCTCAGTAAACAATTCATATGCTGTCTGAAATAACGCATTCTTCTTTCGTTTCTTATTGGTTTCCACCTTTCCCATGTTCCATCCCCCTGATCATTCCATGTATTATCTTTTGCATCTGCTTTTTTATTATTAGTCAAATTTTTGAGAAAGTCAATGAAAAATGACCTTTTTTCATTTTTTTGCTGTAAAATTATTGACTATTAGTCATTTTGTATTATAATGTGAGTTACATAAAAAGAATAGGAGATGATATCATTGGTTAAAACTGGCAAATGGATCGCCAGGCACAGAATCCTGATCCTACTGACCGGAATTCTGTTGCTGATTCCATCGTTTTTTGGAATGGCAAAAACAAAGATCAATTATGATCTGTTAAGTTATCTTCCAGAACATCTGGAAACTGTCAAAGGACAGGATATTCTGGTAGACGAATACGGCATGGGGGCATTTTCCATGGTCGTTGTGGAAGATATGGAACTCAAAGATGTACAAAAACTGGAAGAAAAATTCAGTGAAGTGCCTCATGTAAAAGATGTACTCTGGTACGACGATGCGGCTGACATTACTCTTCCAGTAGAAATGCTCCCCACAGATTTAAGAGAAGCATTTTTTCATGGAGATGCAACCATGATGCTGGCGCTTTTTGATAACACCACTTCATCTGATGAAGCCATGGATGCTGTCTCACAGATGCGGAAAATTGCAGATAAACAGTGCTTTATCAGTGGAATGACCGGTGTTGTTACTGATATCAAAAATATCAGTCTTAAAGAACTTCCTATTTATATCGTCATTGCTGTCATCATGTGCTTCTTGGTTCTAGAACTGACTTCCCGCTCTTTCCTGGTTCCGCTCCTGTTTCTATTCAGTATCGGAGTGGCAATCCTCTACAATCTGGGAAGTAACATTTTCCTGGGACAGATTTCTTATATTACAAAAGCACTTACCGCCATCTTGCAACTGGGTGTCACGATGGATTATTCCATCTTTCTATTGAACAGCTACGAAGAAAACAAACTGCGTTTTCCAGGTGAAAAAGAACGGGCTATGGGGCATGCCATTGCCAATACTTTCAAATCTGTAGTAGGCAGTTCCATCACCACGGTAGCCGGATTTGCTGCTCTTTGCATTATGACATTTGCTCTGGGCCGGGATCTTGGAATTGTGATGGGGAAAGGTGTCATCATCGGTGTGATCTGCTGCGTTACCCTGCTGCCGGCACTCATCCTGATTTTTGACAAACCCATTGAAAAAACAAAGCACAGACCATTATTTCAAAATGTGGAGAAGCCCTCTAATTTTATCGTAAAACACTACAAAGTATGGCTGGTTGCATTTTTAATTTTACTCATTCCGGCTGTCTATGGAAACAACCATACCGAAATTTACTACAACATCGCAGAATCTCTTCCGGATTCTCTGCCAAGTAATGTGGCAAATGAAAAACTGGAAAAAGACTTTGACATGAGCAATATGCACATGATCCTGATGGATAAAGAAATGGACGGTCTGGATAAGCAAAATATGCTGAAAGACATCGACACCATTGACGGTGTGAAATGGAGTCTCAGTATGAACTCTCTGATCGGACCTTCCATCCCGGATTCTATGATTCCAGACGATGTTAAAAAGATGCTCCGAAGTGATCATTATGAACTGGCATTTGTCTGCTCAGAATATGGTTCCGCAACACCGGAAGTAAATCAGCAGATTGCAGCTATTGATCAGATTGTAAAATCTTACGATAACGATGCCATGGTCATCGGAGAAGCACCTCTGATGAAAGACCTGCAGGATGTCACGGATATCGACCTTCGTAATGTCAACCTGCTTTCTGTTGCAGCAATCTTCCTGATCATTATGATCATTTTCAAATCCATTTCGCTTCCGGTCATTCTGGTAGCCGTGATCGAATTTGCGATTGCTGTAAACATGGCTATTCCATATTATCAGGGAGTCAGCCTTCCATTTGTAGCAAGTATCGTCATCGGAACGATCCAACTTGGAGCCACAGTAGACTATGCGATCTTGATGACCAGCCGCTACCAGAAAGAAAGACGCCGCGGACATAACAAAAAAGAAGCGGTCTCCATTGCACACAAAACAAGTATGCTTTCGATCATCAGCAGCGGTCTCAGTTTCTTTGCCGCAACATTTGGTGTTGCATGGTATTCGCAAGTCGATATGATCAGTTCAATCTGTACTCTGCTTGCCAGAGGCGCTCTGGTCAGTATGGCCGTTGTCATTCTGGTCCTGCCTGCAGCATTTATGATCTTTGATAAACTGATCTGTAAAACTTCGATTGGTTTTCTGACAGAAAAAGAAAGAAAGGGTGTTATAAAATGAATCAAAACAGAAAAATAAAACGTGGTGTAACTGCCGGAATCGCAGCCGGAATGACTTTTATCTTAGGAACACTTCCAGTCTGTGCAGCGGATTCTTCCATTTCAAAAGATGAGACGGTCTACGTCAATGCAGATGCGTCTGGAACTCAGCGTCAGGTCACTGTCTCCAACTGGCTGAAAAATGCCGGCCTAGAAGATGTTGTGGCAGATGAAAGTTCTCTGGAAGGGATCAAAAATATCAAAGGAACGGAACCTTTCACAGAAAACGGAGATTCTTTGACCTGGGATACTGATGGAAAAGATATCTATTATCAAGGCACAACTGAAAAAGAACTTCCCGTTTCTGTCAAACTGACCTATCTTCTGGATGGAAAAGAAATCGCTCCGCAAGATCTGAAAGGAAAAAGCGGACATTTACAGATCCACATCGACTATATCAATCACGAAAAGAAAACCGTCAACATTGACGGAACTTCGGAAGAAGTGTTCACTCCCTTCGTGATGCTTACCGGAGTGATCCTTCCTACGGAAACATTCTCCAATGTCATGATCGACAATGGAAAAGTCATCTCTGACGGCAATAAAAATATTGTCCTTGGATTTACAACCCCTGGATTAAAAGAAAGCCTGGGCATTCAGGAGGATACTTCCAACGCTTCCATCACCCTTCCGGAAAGCCTGGAGATATCTGCAGACGTGACCAACTTTACTATGTCTTCGACCTTTACAGTCGGCCTCTCCGATCTGTTTGACCAGCTCAATCTTCATGACATCACCGACATGGATTCTTTAAAATCCTCTCTGGATGAACTGGAGAATGCCGCCATGCAGCTCGTTGACGGCTCCACTCAGCTTTCAAAAGGCGCGGATACTCTGGGAAGCAGTTACCAGGAATTTGATGACGGGATCCAGACCTTAAAAGCAGGAATTGATGCCCTGGGCGAGGGAGCCGGTGTCTTATCCAATGGAATCAACACCTACACGGATGGTGTCGATCAATTAAACGAGGGCATCCAGACCTATCTTGGTTCTAACGGAGTGCTGACCGGAAAAGTGACAGAATATGTCAACGGTGTGAATACCCTTGTTCTTGGTGCCCAATCTTACACGGAAGGAGCCAATCAGCTCTGTGACGGAATTTCTTCTTATGTAGAAGGAGAACAAAAGCTGTCTGCAGGCGCCTCCCAGTTAGAAGAACTTGGAAAGGGACTGACACAGGTGAAATCTGCAATTTCCCAATTGAATACTGTACTGGACGGAAAAGGTTCTTCCTCCGAAGATCTCAAGGCTGCCTCTTCCAAATTAGCGGAAGCTACCGGACAGCTGGCTGATGCCTTGGATCATATGCAAGAACTTCTCAAACAAGTAGATTCCATGGTCTCTTCCGGTCAGGATCTAATCACCGAAATCTCCTCCCTGACAGAGAGTATGAAACAGGAACTTCAGCAGCCTGCATTACAATTATTGACCGGAATGCAGCAGCTTTCCTCTCAGCTGCAGGAACTCAGTCAAGCTGCTGCCTCTTTCCAGACTGCATGCACTACCACTGTTGACAATATCAACACACAGATCAATGACAGAAACGCACAGATTCAATCCACAAGCTCCGTAGCATCTGCTGCAAGCACACAACTTCAGGCTTCTATTGATTCTCTGAATACACAGCTTGCACAGGCAAATGCTTCCGGTAATTCCGAACTTGCAGCACAATTGCAGGCTTCTATCACCACTTTGACACAGGCTCAGGCACAGGCCGGTGCGCTCAGCGCTTCTCTCCAGCCGCTTGCTCCAATTACAGACAATGGAAGTGTCCAGCTTCCAACAATTGATACATCTGCACTTACACAGACGATGACACAGATTACGACAGCTTCTAAAAATATAGAGGCATCCTTTACCAAACTTGCCTCTAAACTGCCAGAAATCCAAAAACAGCTGGATCAAATCTCCAAGGTAAAATTACCAGAAAAACCAATGTCTCAGCTAAAGAAGAGTGTTGAGCAGATCAATGCCGGAATGCAAGCTCTCGATCAGGGATTATCTACTGTCTCTGAAAACGTAGGACTTCTGGAGCAATCCACGGATTCCCTTCCATCTGCTGTAGACGGAATCCACACACTGCTGGATGGATTTGAACAACTGGATGCTTACAATCAAACACTGTTAGATGGAGCTTATCAGTTAAAAGAGAGCAGTCCATCTCTTATAGCCGGTGTCAATGCACTTGCTGGCGGCACCGATGAGCTCGCATCCGGTTTAAATACACTCGGAACTCAATTATCCAGTGGTTCCGGCACACTTGCTGCAAATAGTAACGCCTTACGAACCGGAGCTGCTTCCCTTCTTTCCGGAACCAAAGAACTATCCGCAGGAGGAAATACCTTACAACAAGGCAGTACACAGGTAAAAAATGGAATCTCAAAACTCCAGGACGGCGCACGTACATTAAAAGACGGTATGCAGAAATTTGATCAAGAAGGTACACGAAAACTCAAAGACACCGTAGAACAGGAATTAGGTGATATCCTGGATCGTCTGAAAGCCTTAACCTCCGATCAGTGCAGCTATGATACTTACAGCGGTAAAGCTGCCGACATGGAAGGAACTGTAAAATTTGTCATTGAAACAGATGCGATTGAATAATCCCTCTCCTATCTAATAAAAGAATACCCCCATTAAGATATGAAACTTACATCGTGCAAATTTCAATCTTAATGAGGGTATCTTTTATTCTGATCACTCTTAGACTTCTTCTCTGTTGTATTTTAATTTTATAAAAAAATTCTCACAGAACTGTCTATACACAACAGCTCTGTGAGAATCTTCTGTCTCATAAAGTCAGTAATGCCGGCGACCGGAATCGAACCGGTACGGGAGTATAAGTCCCGCAGGATTTTAAGTCCTGTGCGTCTGCCAGTTCCGCCACGCCGGCATTACTGGCTTTATGAAAATGGGACCTACAGGGCTCGAACCTGTGACCCTCTGCTTGTAAGGCAGATGCTC